>ERZ1645187.201-NODE-201-length-57018-cov-19.784860_pt1 | contig 57018 bp, 98 predicted proteins | sample MGYA00575352_ERZ1645187 | MGnify/ENA primary metagenome ERZ1645187 (study PRJEB40837, sample SAMN11349314) | freshwater sediment metagenome | isolation source: river sediment | host: Sediment | place: India: Wazaribad , New Delhi | collected 2017-02-21 ... | reverse complement strand
AGCAGGCTCAGGCCCAACAGAAGCTGAATGAGGCGGGTGCCAAGTATGGTCCGACCAGGGAGACCCTTGTAAAGGGGATGGCACAACAGGCACAACTTGAAGAGACCATTGCCAAACGTCGAGCAGCTATCCAGATCAACTCTGCGAAACTCAGTGAGCAACAGCTTGGTTCGGCAGGGAAGCAAGCCAGCTTCTTCCAGGACATCCAAAATCAACTTAACTCGGCTGAGAATGCTGGACGTGGTCTCGAAAAGCGGATCACCTCCTATGAAAATTTCGTAAACCGGGTCAGGAAGCTACAGGCTGAGTTGTCTGCGTCGGGTGAGAGCGTCTTCCGCGCCAAGCGTGGAGATGACACTACCAATCTTGTGATGCAGGGTACTGGTGGGGCTGAGGCACGCATCGCGGCCCTGCGCCGCGAGGTTGAGCTTCGCAAGGAGAATGCTCGTGTCGAGCGTGAACTCAGAGATCAACGTAAGGGAGGCAAGAGCGTTGTTGACGATTTTGGCAACCTGATCACTGTTGGGGGGCAGGCCGCAGAGACCATTCGTAGTGTTGGTAGCACCAGTTCCTCTACAGCAGCCCAAAAGGCCAAGCTGAAGGAGGAGACCAAGGCTGCCTCAGAGGCGACCAAACATCACCGTGAACAGCAGGCCATGCTGCACTCCACCCTGCGTGGCGTGGCGGGTGGCCTGGACAACCTGTGGCTGACCTACGGACGCTACGTCGGTCACATGATTGGGGCCTACGCTGCAGTTTCCGTTGCTCGTAAGTCGGTGGAGAAGGGTATCGACTTCGATTACCAGACGAGGTTCGTAGCAGCCCTTGGCAACGACAACAGTGACAATGCCTACAAGGGCATTCAGCAAGGTCTTTACGGCATCAAGGACGCTCCTGCCAACGTGAATGAGTTGGCACGGTCTCTGCGCGTGTTGCAGCAGACGGGTATCGACGCATCTGAAGGCCTTGGGTTGCTGAAGACTGTTATCTCAGCCTCCACGCTGGGTGAGAGCGACATGAAGACAGCGGCTGAGGACGTAGTTGGTGTCCTCGAAGTGTTCAACATGCACTCCAAAGACCCTGATGTGCTGGCAGCCAATTTCAAGAAGGCCGGCGACATCATGGCCTACGTCTCTCAAGAGACGAAGGCAAACCTGCACGACGTCGCCACCTCGTTCCAGGCAGCCACAGGTATTGCCGAGCAGTACGGGGTGAGTATTGAGTTTGCTGCGGGTGTAATGACCTCCTTGGGTAAGCAGGGTATTGTCGCATCCAAGGCTGGTACCTTCACCCGTAACTTCATTGAGGAAATGTACCAACCCAAGTCGGGCAAGGCTGAGAAAGCCCTGAAAGACCTTGGAGTGAGTGCCTATAACAAGGATGGCTCGGCACGGAAAGAACTTGAAGTAACCCTCGAACTTGTCAAGAAGCTCGAAAAGTACAACGCTTCCTCAAAAGACTCCTTCGTTGCCGACATCTTCGGTGAACGGGGTGCTAAGGCATTCCGAGCCATCTCTGCTGATCTTCCTGGGTTCATCAAGAGTATGGAAGAGGCCGCAGCCTCTACCGGCCTCCTGGATAAGCAGACCGAGAAGCTGGCTAAGTCGACCCAGTATCAGTTGAACCAGTTGTCGGCTGACTTTAGCAACCTGCTCACCAAGGCGTGGAATGACGAGTCTCTGGCAAAACCGATTGAGGACCTGCGTAAGGCGCTAGGGGATGGGAACCTCCAAGGTCTCCTGACTGACCTTGTTGGGGGACTCGTTAAGCTCACCACGGCGGTTGCCAATAACATAGATCTCATCATCGGGTTGGGTAAAGCCATGGCCTCGTTTGGGGCCTTCCAGGTGGCAGCCGGGGCAGTTACCTTGCTACGCACCGCTTTCATTGGGCTGGCCGGCGTAGTTGCACCAGCGGGTGGGGTGCTGTTGGCTGCATCAGGGGCTATGGGGCCGACAATAACTGGGGCCACTGGTTTGAGGGCTGCCGTCGCTGCCCTGCCTGCTGCATTCGCGGCGCTGTCCGTACCGATGACCACAGTTATTGGCGTATTGGCTGGGGTTGGAGCCGCATTCTATCTGTTTAGGGATAGGACTGTTGATGCAATGCAGCAGTCTACTCAGGCAGTTAGGGAGAATGCTCGTGACATTGCCAAACTCCTAGGTGAGATCGAGGAGAACATCGACAATGTTCCAATTGCAGTGTCTAAGGCCAGCCTTAACGCCTCTCGTCAGAAGCTGAAGAATGACTATGCAGCCATTGTTGATGACGAAAAGATTCTTCGTGAAAAATTCAAAATCTTCAACAAGACCCAGGCTGAGGAGGTTGTTCGCCAAGCAACCACGACGAACTCAACCGGGGATACCTACACAGACGAAAGCCCGAAGTACAAGGCGGCTGTGGCGTACCTGGATAAGCTCAAGCTGGTCGATTCTCAGCGTGAAAAGCACATCAAGCTATCCGCTCAGTTGTCTGATATGGAGGACGCAGAGGTAGCCAAAGAGTCAGCCCGTCAGAAGGAACAGGAGAAGCTCCTGTCCAGGATGGGGGGGAATGGGAAACCTGACAAAGAGGCCAACAAACTTGAGAATGCACGAATCAAGAACATCCTCAAGGAACTGAGCACCGCCGAGAGTCTGTACGACTCCTACTATGATCGTTTGATCAAGATGGAGAACGCAGCGGCTGAGGCTGGACTGATCACCCGTGAGCAGGCTGAAACCAGGGTGACAGCAATCACCAAGGAGCAACTGGATACAAGGGTAGCCCTTAACCAGGACTTCACCAAGCGGATTGATGACACGATCAAGACTTCCAAGAACCTATCGGGGTCCAATAAAGAGGCACTTGAAGGAGAGCTTGAACGTAGGACTCAACTGATCTTCAAGCTGGAGCAGGAACTTCGCCTGACTCAGGAGATCGCCCGTATCAAATCTGAGGGGGCTGAGAAGAAGTTCAATGAGGCGCTGACCAAGAGTCGTTCTGACATCTATGGTGCTGCCGAGAAGCGCACCAATGACGTCATGGGTAAGACTGAGGACCCAATCGTCAAGGCTCGTGCTGAGGCCAACAAGCTGGTTGATGATCAGTACCGGGACCAGATCAGAAAGGCGAGGGAAGAGCTTGAGGCTCTGAAGAGTCTTCCCAAGAATCTGGAGGACCCCAAGGCCGAGGCTGATGCCGGCAGCCGAGTTACCCGCCTGGAAAACGAGACCGACCAGATGAAGTCTGCCTGGGGGCAGTACTACGCTGATCTAGCAACCTGGGAGCAGTCGGCTGAGGCTGGGTGGGAGAGGTACTGGAACAGCTACTCCAACAATGCCCTGACGGCAGCGAAGACCGTGGAAAACGCCATGTCTTCGATGACCAACAACCTGACGTCTGAGATCATGAACTTCGCTCAGACTGGCGAGTTCAACTGGAAGAAGATGGCAAACGCGATCTTCACAGACCTTGCCAAGATGCAGCTTCAGTTCATGGTGTCGAAGATTTTCAACCCAGAGAGCAAGGCTGTAGGTGGAGCCCAGGCCCTGTTCGAACTGGTCTCAGGGAATGGTCCGAAGAAGCCAGAAATGCCGGGGGTTGGTGGGTCGGGTACGCCTGCACAGCAAGCCCTTGAATCGGTACGGACCAGTGCCGGGGATGCCAGTACCGCCCTTGCAGAGTTTGCTCGTAACCTGTTCGGTACCAATCAGTCTTTTGGAACTCTGGGCGCTACGACCAACCAGACGGCTCAGGGTGTGCAGTCTCTGGCCGGATCGACGCAGGTAGCTTCCCAAACGGTGACCGGAATGGGTAGTAGCGCAACGGCGGCTGACGCATCACTGGCAAGCACTGCGTCTTCTGCCGACAGCGCAGCGAACTACCTGTTCCGCATGGCAACCTCGCCCATGGCCGGCGTGGCAGCAGGTGCCGCTGGCGGCACAGGGGGCAGTGGTCTGTGGGGGATGGCCGCAGGTTTGGTTGCCAACTACTTCGTGCCGGGTTCTGGCACGATGGTCTCTGGCCTCGTCAACGCAGGCGTGGGGGCCTACAACGGCAACTACATGCAAGCTGCCCAGGGCCTTGCCGGGGCCTATGGTGGGTACCAGTCCTACTCGACTAACCCAGCTATTGAGGGCTCGAAGAATTTTGTGGGACCCCCGAGACCTAGCGCCAAGGGTAACTCGTTCGACTCAGCCTCAATGATCAAGGCCTTTGCGAAGGGGGACGCCTTCAGTAACTCAATCTTGACCAGCCCAACGCTGTTCAAGTATGCCGATGGGGGTTCCTTCAGCATGGGTGTGGCTGGGGAGGCGGGGCCTGAAGCAGTGATGCCCCTCGCCCGTGACAACCAGGGGCGACTGGGTGTACGATACATGCCGATGCAGAGTCCTTCTCAATTTGGGAAAACGACAGAGCCGCCACCTCCTCCTCAGAACAATATCCGTATCGTGAATGCCTTTGACACCGCCGTGATTGGTGATTTCATGGGCTCCACCGAGGGGGAGAAAGTGATCATGAATGCGGTGAAGCGTAACCAAGCAACGATCAAACGCATGACGAGTGTCTAAAGGAATAACAAATGGCGTGGACCACCGGGATAGCAACCAACTACCTTGACCTCCTTGATAAGCTGGAGACTTTTCTGACCTCAAATGCCGCCCTGGTGGCGGCTGGTCAGAACTGGACGACGCTGAGGTATTCCGATGGGGTTGACCCATCCACCTACACAGGCCGGATCGCGTTTGGCTCCGTGCAGAATGGGGTGACGTCCCTTGATGTCACCCCTTCCGTGCTCCCCTCCACGTATTTCAAGGCTCGGATCAGCGGAACCCTCAATGCTCCCGAGGCAGGGACGTACACGGTTGCTATAGACGGCGACGATTGTATTGACCTCATCATTGACGGCAACCTTGTCGCCTCCTGGTATGGGTCACATACGGCTGAAGGTGGGTATTCCCACAACCAGCAGATCGTACTGACCCAGGGGGCTCACACATTCCAGGTAAGAACCGTGCAGGGGGCCGGGACCAACCTCACGTCGTTCGGTTGGAAGTTGCCGTCAGGCTCGACGATTGAGCCAGTGGCGGCGGGGTATCTGAGTAACATGACGCTGACCTGGGCGGCGTATGGTGGGGCTGCACCGACGTCCACGGCTTTGATGGATGCCCTGTTCGGTCAAAAGCAGTTGATCATCAAGGCCCCAGGCCTGTCTGGTACCGATCAAATTTTCATTGGGATTAAACCCTACTCGAATGTGACTGGGGACTACTACAATTGGTCGATGACGTCATTCCTCGGTTACTCAGCAACCGATGACGTGTCTACCCAGCCATACTCAAGCCCAAAGTCACAGCTTTACCTGTGGAATGACCAGATCAAGTACTGGTTCATCGCTAATGGTAACCGGGTCATCATCGTGACCAAGGTGTCAAGTGTCTATCAGATTGGGTACATCGGAAAGTTCCTACCGTACTGCCTACCGACACAGTACCCATACCCAGTCCTTGTCAGTGGAACCCACACCAGCACGACTGGAAGGTACTCCAACGCTGACTTTGACTACTCATCAATTCTGTGCCCGGGCGCGGGTACCTACTTCTATTACATAGACGGGACGTGGAAGAAGATCAGGAATTATTTCCACCTCAATGGGTCGAGGTCCTCTGACTCTAGCGCAAGTGGGTTAGATTCAACAAACGCCCAGATGTGGCCGACGTCACCACGGGACCAAACGAGTGACGTACTGGCTAATACCCTTGCCTGGACTGATGGGGGGTACACCCTCCTGCCACTGGTGATTGACATGCAGAATCCGGTCTTCAACGTACTGGGGGAGGTCGATGGAATCATGTGGGTCTCAGGCCACCAGAACGCATCAGAGAACATCATCAACGTAGGTGGTCAGGATTACCTCGTGGTTCAGAATGTGTGGATCACGTCTCGGGCTGACTATATGGCAGTGAGGCTTTCGTAATGGCATACCAAACTGGAACGGCGGCGGGTCCAACAGCACTCCTTGAATCAATCAGACTCTTTGCGTTGTCACTGGGGTGGACCGTCAGCTACTACGGGGATGACCCCCAGAACACTGGAACGAACGACCTGTGGTTGTCCCTTGTGTCTGCAACAGGTTCGTACTTCAACCTGCTGGCGCACAATACAACTGGAAAGGTGTTAACCCGTGGAGCAACGGGGTATACCAATAACTCAAACCGCAACTCACAACCGGGGCAATCCAATGGGTGGGCTGAGACAAATGGGCTTACTGGGCCCTACCAAGCGTACTACTTCTTTGGCGGTGCTGACTATCTTCACGTTGTCATTGAACGGGTCACAAACCAGTTCTCTCACCTGCACATAGGCACCCTTGAGAAGGGTGGAAACTACGTTGGTGGTGAGTACCATACATGCACCAGATGGTACTACGGGAGTACCACTGAACAGAATGTACCGGATAGCCCATACAACGTTTACCCATTTGACAGTAGTGGTAACTATTGGTCAGATGATACCTACCAGTGTGTTCGTATGGGTGCTGACGGAGACCCTACCAAGTGGTACAACACACCTCGTCAGTGGCAAACTATAAGTAACAACACCTTTGTGACAGGCTTCCTCCGGTCTTACTCAATTATGCACCGCATGATGCTACGCAGTCCAAACAGTATGACTGGTCAGTCAATACTTATCCCTAGCGTTGTGGCAGGGCCAAGGTCTGCTGGTGGTACAGCCATTTACGGCACGGTAAAAGACCTGAGAGCAGTGAATATTGCCAATATCACACCAAAGGAAATTATCACTATTGGCACCGACCAATGGATGATTTTTCCGGTAATCCGTAAGGGGCTGACAACCCAGTACGAGGCCTGCTCGGGCAACTACGGCCTTGCATATCGGAAGACCTGATAATGGGTGTCAACGTTTCCATTTATGGACCGAAGAGCCTATCGACAGGGACTATAAACCCTGCGGTTCAGGATAATCTCTGGCTGATCTCTTTCCCGTATAACACGGAAGACAAGTTGCTTACGTCGTTCTCAATCGGAAGCGACGTTACACGGGTCAGTGATGCAACCTATTCAGCCTCCGAGACCAAGGTAGGCACCAGCGTCGAAGGGTTTGCCCGTGACTGGTATAACCGAATTCACATCACCCCGGCCTCTCTCGACGTTGGCAACCTGATGTCACTCAAGAATTATGAGGTCAGTGTCTGGAACGCATTTTTCACGCAGAAGACACTAGCCTCACTACTTGAGTCAGCAGACAGTGGGATGCTTCTGACACAACCATCCCAAGCACCCCTGGTCTACAACCCGTTACAGCTTCACAGCTATAACCTGAGGGTTGACGTTAGCGGCCCACCTGTCGTCAGCGGCTCATACCTGTTTGACTTTGGATTCACCCAGATCACTCTCAATGTGTTTGGTAAGCGGGTAGTGGTGTGGCCTTTCCAGCCGCAGGAGGGGGTCGAGGAGAGCTTGGAGTGGAAGACTGACGTTATTCGATATAAGGCAGGTGAACAGCGGATTGCGTTACGGGATGCCCCAAGACAGTCGATCTCATACCGCTACTTCATGAACGATGAGCAGGTGTCGATTGCCAGGGCTATGGCTTACGGGTGGGCCCACCGTCAGTTTGGCGTACCTGTCTGGACTGAGTGGAGCCGGGTTGGGCAGTTGGCGGAGTCTTCTACGGTTATCAACTTCGATACTTCGGGGATGACGTTGCTACCCGGTGAGTCTGTGTTCCTGTGGGAGTCGTCAGAGAAGTTTGAGGCAACCATCATAGACACGGTGTCAGCCGGTGGTGTAACACTTGTCGTCCCCACAGCCCAGGCGTTTGATAACGCTTACGCCTGCCCTCTGAGGTACGCCAAGTGTCCACAAGGATTCAAGTTCAAGAGGGGCCCTAACAAACTGATCCAGGCTGAGGCTGACTTCCAGGTAACAATAAACTACGACTTCTCTGCCAGTATTGGCCTTGTCAAGCACTCTGGCCTGGACGTATTGACTGACACGATGTATTACCTCGGTGATTACACTGAAACGGTTATACGTGAAGTTGAGACCTTCGATAACGGTATTGGCAATATCTATTCTGAAGCGAAGTATGACTACTCGGACCAGAAGTTGCTCATCTGTTTTTCAACCAGGGGCAAGGCGGAGTTGAAAAGGGTCAAGCAGTGGTTGTACTCACTGAAGGGTAAGCAAAAGGCATTCTGGCTGCCCAGCCGCAGTAATGACCTAACCCTGGTATCCAATGCGGACTCTACCAGTCAGGTCATTCATGTGAAGTCGATTGGATACGGCTTGTACTACACCACAAGGGCTATTCGTATTGTTCGTAAGAACGGCACCATCACGTACCACAACGTCACAGGCGGGGCTACAAACGGGGGAGTCGACTCTCTGTCGTTTGATGCTCTCATTGGAGTCACGGCTAACGTATCAGATGTTGCAACGATCAATTTCCTGCACAAGGTCCGTCTCGACACTGACCGTATCGAGATCAAGCATGAGGACGCAGGCTACGCAACAATCAAAGTCCCCGTCATAGAGGTCCCAAATTGAGTTATTCAGTCGTTGAGTCATCCGTCAGTGACGGTCAGCCAGTCGAACTTTACGAGTTCCGCCAGGGTGTTCAGGTATGGAGGTACACACCCTCGGCGGAACCATACTCGTACCTGTCGGCAGAATATACCCCGGCAACAATCAGCCGCTCAGACATCTCACAGTCAAACGAGATCACCAAGGCTGGGATCACGCTCGTGTTCCCCAGGGACCATGACTTTGCCACCAAGTTCTTGGGCTTCTCCCCCGACTTGGTGACCACCCTGACCATCTTCAGGGGGCACGTCACCGATAGTGCTCAGGAGTTCGTAGCTTACTGGAAAGGTCGTATCGTTGCCGGGAAGGCCACTGGGAACGAGGTCACCCTGGAGTGCGAGTCGGTGTTCACGTCAATGCGTAGGACTGGGTTGCGTGCACGATACCAACGCACCTGCCGCCACACCCTGTATACTCCCGCCTGTGGGGTAAACAAGGACTCGTTTAAAGTCCAGGGGGTAGTGCAAAGTGCTCAGACGGCTTTCTTTGTGTGCACCGAAGCTGGGGCCTATCCTGATGGGTATTTCTCAGGTGGGATGGTAGAACTGGAGAGTGGGGCCACCCGATTCATTGTTAACCACACCGGGTCGTCGCTGTTCATCTCAAGGCCGTTTGTTGAGAGTATAGGGGGTCAGGCTGTTAACCTTTACCCAGGCTGCGACCACCTGAAAGCAACCTGCATCAACAAATTCTACAACCTGCTTAACTTTGGTGGGTTTCCGTACATACCAAACACGAACCCATTTGGTGGTTCATCTATTGTCTGAGGTGTCAAATGACTGGTTATGAGTGGGTCTACCTTATTGTCATGCTTGTTGGCGTTGCCTACACAGCGGCTAATCAGCCGAAGACGCCAACGCCTGTCGCCCTGACCCTTGACGAGATGAACATCCCAACCGCAGAGGTGGGGAAGGAAATCCCAGTTGTCTTTGGTACCCGGGACATTACGTCTCCAAACGTCGTTTGGTATGGTGACCTCCGGACAGAGCCAGTCAAGGCGAGTGGTGGTAAGTAATGCCAAATGTCACTATTAGACACGCACGCATCGCTGGTGTTTGCAGCCGGGGCATGAGGGCGTTTGCAAAGGAGCACAACCTTGACTGGGACGAGTTTTTGAAGAACGGTCTGCCATCTGAGCAGTTTAGGGCAATCGACGATGCTACGTGCCAGTTAGTTGCCGAAATTGCAGAAAAGGAAGTAGAGGGGAAGTCAGATGAGTAAGGGTGGTGGTGACGTAACCATTGGTTACAAGTACTTCCTTGGCATTCACTTCGTGCTGTGCCACGGTGACCTTGACGCGATGACACATATCACAGTGGATGACCGTATCGCTTGGTCGGGCAGCAGTTCTGGCGGCGCGATTCAGATTAACAACGCCGACCTGTTCGGGGGTGAAAAGCGTGAGGGGGGTATCGCTGGGACTGTCGACTTTCTGACTGGGTCTGCCACACAAGGGCAGAATTACTATCTGACGACCAAGTTGGGTCAGGTGGTGGTTCCAGCCTATTCCCCACCCTCGGACGGGTCGTCTATCTCCTACAGCCTGAATGGGTATATCAGTACCTCAGTTGTTGGGGGCGTCAAAACTGTCGTCAACTTCACTCCTAATAAGACGATCACTACAGTTACTCAGACTGATGGCTCCACGGTCACTACAACGGTGACGACGAACCTGCAGGGGCAGCAGACAACGGAGCAGACCTCAACCGGGCCCATTGTAGCAGTGGTGGCTAGTGAGGTTCCGGCTTACCGCCGCGTTGCCAGCGCAATCCTGAATCAGGTTTACCTGGGAACCAACCCCTACCTGAAGAAGTGGGCTTTCAGAGTCCGACGTATCCTCAAGCGGTCGGATGGTAGTCCTCAGTGGTACGTGGCTAAGGCTGCAATCGGGCAGGATATGAATCCGGCCCATATCATCTACGAGTGCCTGACTGACAATGATTGGGGGATGGGTTATTCCCCCGGCGACCTTAGTGAAGCTGACTTCATCGCTGCAGCCGATACACTCTACTCAGAGTCTTTTGGCCTCTCCATCATCTGGGAGAAAGAAGCCGAGATTGAGGCATTCATTAAGAGTATCCTCAAGCATATCGACGCAGCCCTTTATGTTGACAAAGCCACTGGCAAGTTCGTTCTCAAGCTGATCAGAGCCGACTATGTGACAGCCAACCTGAAGTCATTGGATGAATCCAATGTCATCAAGATAGAAGACTACACCTGCTCTACGTTCACTGAGTTGGTGAACACCGTGACGCTCAACTTCTGGAATGCTTCAGTGGGAAGGACAGACAGTATGACTGTCCAGGACATCGCCATGGTGCAGGTTCAGGGGGGCACCATCACCCAGACTGTAGAGTACGGCGGGATCACCAACGCCAACCTTGCTGCCCGTGTGGCTTCCCGTGACCTCAAGGCGCTGTCGACTCCAATGATCAGTTGTACAGTCTACGTCAATCGTGTTGGCGGGTTGGTAAAACCCGGTGAAGCCGTCCGACTCAGTTGGCCTGACTATGGTGTAACAGACCTTGTCATGCGCGTTGGCATGATTGAGTTTGGCACCCAGACTGACAACACCATCAAGTTGAAGCTGATACAGGACGTCTTCTCACTTGGCACCGCAACCTACGCTCCACCCGCTCAGACCGAGTGGGTATCTCCCGTTAGTGCCCCTCAACCTGCAGTCAACCGATTTACTATTGAAGCCCCTTACTATGTGCTGGCTCGTGCCGTGGGAGATACCGAGATCAATAACAGACTCTCGTCTCTCCCCGAGGCAGGGTTCGTCATGACGGGTGCGGCTGCTCCCGGGAGTGGATACATTGGTGGTGACGTTTGGTTGGATGACGGCTCTGGATACACGGCAGGCTTCCCTTTCGACTACTGCCCATACGGGGTTCTCTCAGAGGGCGTCTCCCCCATGTCGACTCTGCTGGAGTTCGTCACGAGTCAGGACATGATTTCGACCCTCGTCAGTGTTGGGGATTACGCCCTCATCGACAACGAGATTGTGCGGATTGACGCATTCAACTCGGTATCTGCCCGTGTCAGCAGAGGAATGCTTGATACGGTCCCGGCCACCCACGCATCGGGGGCCAAGTTGTTCGTTTGCTCCAGGTTCAGGGGACTTGGTTCAAACGAGTTTGTATCGGGGGAGGGTGTAGACGTAAAGCTGCTGACCAGAACAGGAAGGGGGACTCTGCCGATTGGGTCGGCTCCCGTGTCATCACTTACGATGGGTGCTCGTGCCATTCGTCCGTACCCACCCGGTAACTGGACGATCTGCGACTCCTACTTCCCAGTCAGCGTGGTCGACACACCCCTGACGACGTCATGGGCCAGTCGAAACAGGCTCACCCAGACGGGGTCGACGATGATCACGTTTGCCACTGGGAATATCTCCAGCGAAGCCGGCGTAACCTACTCGTTGCGGCTGTACAATGCTGACACCAACACCTTGCTCCATAGTCAGGATGGTATTACGACGACGTCATACTCATCATTCCCCTCTATGACTGGGAAGTACAACCTGCGACTTGAGCTTTGGAGCGTCAGGGGGAGTTATGCAAGCTACCAGAAGCACTCGCACACCTTCTACTACGAGAACATATCGCGTCTGACCATTGAGGCAGGCACCGACCACCTGCTGACCGAAGACGACAACACCTTGATTACGGAGTAACGAAATGGCTGACGTAAAGATTTCTGCATTGACTGATGCTGGGGCAATGGCGGGTGACGAAGTTCTACCCATTGTCCAAAGCACCGCCACCAAGAAGGTAAAGGCGAGGGACGTCTCCAAGATAGGGTACCAGGACATTCAGACGGTGTCGGCAGCCACCAAGACCTTGGCTCTGACCGACCGTGGTAGCTGGATGAGGTTCACCGCAACCAACACCCTGACGGTACCGACCAACGCAAGTGTCGCTTTTGCAATTGGGGAAATGTTAAACGGCGTCCAGGCTGGTACAGGTCAGGTGACTATTGCTGCCGCATCAGGGGTGACGATCAATAGGCCAGCCAGTACCAATGCTAAGACTCGGGTACAGGGTTCAGCCTTCAGCTTGATCAAAGTGGCGACCGACACCTGGGACCTCGTCGGTGACCTGGAGGCGGTGTAATGAACCCGCGTTTGTCAATTATTGCAGCGGCTATCAGAAGGGTCGTCCAGGGTGGTGGCGGTGGTGGTGGTGCGACTTCTGACCCCTACATCAATAACGTAGTCTTTCTTTCACACTTCAACGGTACACACCTTTCAACCACGATTGTTGATGACTGTGGGTCTACCGTCACGTCAGTAAATAATTCAAGGCTAACTAACACAAGGAAGAAGTTTGGGGTAACAAGCCTTGAGTGTGGGCCGGGTCAACATCTGACCATACCACATAGGTCTGAGTTGAACCTGTTGGCATCAGACATGACTATTGAGATGTGGATTTACCCATACGGGGCATGGTACCAAACCAAATCGTTGCTCACAAAGTATATGAATGAGACTGCTGGCTTCTCATTTCATGTGTCGGCTACTGGTCGGCTTAACTTTTCTGTAGCTGCAGGAAGTTATTATTTAGTGGCCTCAGCGTCGGCCATCCCAGTTGACCAGTGGGTGCACGTCGCTGTGACATTGGAAAACAAGACAGCAAGGCTGTTTGTGAATGGTGTGCTGGACGGGTCAGCCGATTTTTCTGGGTATACGCTTACAGACTCCAGTTCAACCATGTACATCGGGTTTGATCCACTTGATGTAGCCCGGTATTTCTACGGGAATATCGACGAGATGCGAATTACCCGGGGGGTTGCTCGGTACACCAGCAATTTCACAGTACCAACTGATGAATTCCCGTCACCCCTCACAGATACCTACTACGACCCATACTGGGGGTACGTCACGTCTGCGTTGAAGATGGAGTTTGGTGGCGTGGGGGAGACTTCCACATCTGTTGTTGACCTGAAGTCAAATGCGGTGACTGTTTCGGGTGCCACGGTACTGTCGAAGGCGAACAAGAAATACGGTACAGCCTCTGCGTACATAGGTGGAAGTGGAGGAATGACAGTGACTGATGGTGCTGTCATGAACTTCGGAACTGGTGACTTCACAGTTGAGGCGTGGGTCTACCAGCCATCTGCAACAGGCAGGGGGCCTCTATTCACCCTATCTGGTCCCTATGGGTTTGGCGTTGACTGTGGAAGTAATTCCAATAACCTCTACATGTACGCTGACGGGGATTCTTGGTCCACCTACAAGCCTCCACTGAACCAGTGGTTCCATATCGCAATATCAAGGTCTGGGTCCACTTTCATGGTGTTCGTCGACGGGGTTCAGGTACACTCATTCATTAGGTCCCCTATTTTGGGGGGTGCGTCAGGGCATACTTTGAACATTGGTAAGTCGGCCTATGATCTGTCCATCTTCACAGGTTACATAGACGACTTCCGTGTAACCAAGGGTGTTGCTCGTTACACTGCCGCATTCACCCCAGAGACGTCCAGTTTTGCAGTCGGTCGCGTCGACCCGCTGTACAGCCAAGTGACTTCACTCTTGAGGTTCAACGGGGCCAGTGGGGCCTCTGTGATCACTGACGAAGCTGGTATGTCGTGGACGGCAGTCTCCGGAACGATCACGACTGAGACAGACATCAAGAAGTATGGTTTGTCCGCAGGTAAGTTTACAAACACAGTGAGGTACGTCACTGGGTCTGTCATTAACATAGGCACTACCCAGGACTTCTGCGTTGAGTTCTGGGTGTACCTGGAGCAGGGCTCCGCCTACCAAGCTACATTCGATATCAACAATACGACTTACATATACATCTCGACTGCTAATACGGTTGTGTTCAACTGTTCGGGTGGAAGCTATGTAACCCCATCAGCAATCAACCTGAATCAGTGGTACCACCTTGCCATGTTCAGGTCTGGTACCAGTGTGAAATTCGCTATAGACGGAGTTGTAGTTTCATCAGTTACATCATCGGTGTCTTACGTTAACTCAGTGTTGACACTTGGGTACAACGTTAGTGTGACGGGTGTGTCTACTGGTCTGCGAGGACGAATGGATAACTTCAGGTTGACCATCGGGTCTCCGAGGTACACCACGACACCGTTTACGCCAACTGACTGCGGATATTTGTCATAAATCGAGGATAGGAAAATGAGCTTTGCAGATTCGTTCAAACGCACAGTAGGGGTTGAGGGTGGGTACGCCAACAACCCGAAGGACCCGGGCGGTGAGACCATGTATGGGATTACCAAGCGGGTCGCTGTCGCCAACGGGTACCGTGATGAGATGCGCCTGATGCCGCTGTCGGTGGCCCAGACCATCTACAAAAAGCAGTATTGGGACGTCAACCGCCTCGACGACGTCGATGCCCTGTCCCCAGAGCTTGCCCACGAGATGTTTGATACGGGGGTCAATTGCGGTGTCGCCGTCGCAGGTAAGTTCCTGCAGCGCAGCCTGAATGTGCTGAACCGTCAGCAGAAGGATTACGCCGACATCACCGCTGACGGTGTCGTCGGGCCTGTGACTATTCACGCCCTGAAGGGTCTCTTCAGTCATCGGGCAGACGGAGCCCGGGTATTGCTGGCGATGCTGAACGCTCTCCAGGGAGCCTACTACGTCGAGATCAGCGAAAAGAACCAGAACCTGGAGGAGTTCATCTTCGGTTGGTTCAAGAATCGTGTCATTATTTAAAGGAGGGCATCATGAAGTGTCCCAAGCGATTCCTCAACGCGGCTGACGATGCCGACCACTGGCGGCACGACGGTACCTGTTCCTACTGTGGGTCTATCAACCCGGACAGGTTCCTTGAATTGGCTGAGGCTGGGGTGACTATCACTCCCACAGATAAAGACCATAAGGCGTACATCGGTGGAACAAACAAGTTCTACTTCAAGCACTTGGACAAAGACCAGATGTTGGCTTTCATCGAACTGTGGAACAAGGGCACCCTGAACCTTGCCTACCCTGGCTACTTCTACGTGCTGCCGTTCTTCATCCAAGTTGAGGACAGTCAACAATGGAACCCATAACCCTTGCACTAGCCCTTGCCGAGTTTGCTCCGTCGATTATCAAGTGGGTGACAGGAAATGAGAAAGAAGCCAAAGCAGCCGAAACCGTTGTGGATGTGGCTAAGAATGTTACAGGAGCAGAGACTGGCGAAGGGGCTCTCGAAGCACTTAAAGCCAATCCAGACCTCGTCTTCCAGTTCAAGGCCAAGCTCCTAGATGCCAGTACTGAGATTGAGAAGGCTTATCTGGCTGATACTGCTGACGCTCGGAAGATGCAGGTTGCAGCACTGCAACAGGACGACTTGTTCAGTAAGAGGTTCGTTTACTTCTTCTCAGCCGCATGGAGTGTCTTCGCCATGGTGTATATCATGGTTGTGACTATGGGGCGGATTCCGAAGGACAACGTCCAGATTGTCTACACTGTACTCGGCTTTTTACTCGGTACGGCCATCGCATCAATCTTCAACTTTTTCCTGGGGACCACCATGAGAAACTCAAAGAAAGACGATACGATGAACGTGCTTTCCACCCTCCTGAAGTAGCAAAATTTGAACTCTGTAGTGGTCTTTAACCCCGCCTCGGCGGGGTCTTTTTTGAAGGTGCAGGATTTTTGCTGCTCCCTGCAGATCGAGTGTTGTTGCCATAATGAGAATGAGTATTGATAAAAAAATGCGGAAAGTCGGGGCTACCTTACTATTCGCCCCGACTCTTTTTCAGGCCGTCAAAATCGCTTCCTGAGCGTCAGACGGCCACCTTTCCGGCAATTGCCGGGTGGTGTTGGTAGCCTTCCAGGATGAAGTCCTCAAATTTGAAGTCGTCGATCTTGGTTACAGCCGGATTGATGCTCATACGCGGTAGCGGATACGGATCACGGGCAAGCTGCTCCTCAACCTGATCAAAGTGGTTGTGATAGATATGGACGTCACCACCCGTCCAGACGAACTCATGGGCCTCCAGGCAGCAGACCTGAGCAATCATCATGGTCAAGAGGGCATAGCTTGCGATGTTGAACGGAAGCCCCAGAAAGACATCGCAGGAGCGTTGGTACATCTGCAGGGACAGCTTGTCCTCGTTGACGTAGCACTGGAACATCATGTGACAAGGCGGCAGGGCCATCTTGTTGAGTTCCGCAGGGTTCCACGCAGTAACGATGTGACGACGTCCATAAGGGTCACGACGGATGCCGTCGATCAGCACTTTGATCTGGTCAATCAAACCTTCACTGCCGGCCAGCCACTTCCTCCACTGAGCACCATACACCGGACCTAGATTTCCGTTCTGGTCAGCCCACTCATCCCAGATGGTCACGCCGTTATCTCTCAGGTACTTGATGTTGGTGTCGCCTGTGAGAAACCATAGCAGTTCATGGATGATCGACTTGAGATGAACCTTCTTTGTTGTCACCAGAGGAAAACCATCCTCAAGGTTGAAGCGCATCTGGTGCCCAAAGATTCCGCGAGTACCCGTCCCGGTTCTGTCAGGACGGTCGACGCCTTCACCCATTACTTTGTTAATTAGTTCAAGATATTGTTTCATTTCATTCTTTCCTTTGATAAGTGTCAATCGAACAGCTTTGCACCAAGGTCGGGGTTACTGATGATCGCAACTGTTTTCAGGAATACATCCTGATCAATGCCGGTCGTGGTTGTTCCCGAGGTTTGTTCTAACTCCTCAGTGAACATGTCCTTGTTGTCAATCAGGAGACCAAGGTAACAGCAACACGTAGCGCCACCTGAAACGCTGTAGACCACAACCAGGGAATTCCCATTGACGAGGTACATGCCGGTCGACGGGTACTTGGAGGCGGTGTAGACATCCCCAATGGGCAGTGAGATTTCCTTAATTTCAATCAACTTTTTCATTTCTCAATCTCCAAATATGTCACAAGTGACACTCCGGTTTCAGCAAAGAGCTTCTTGGTGCGCTCGATATCAGCCGCCCAACGTTCGCTGAAACCAATGCTGTAATCAGGGCAAACCACAACACGAATGCCGGCCTGTACCACAGCTACAGCACACTTCATACAGGGCATACGGGTAACCAGGAGAGCACACCCCTCGGTGGGGGTGCCTGTGCGCGCTGCGTTGGTGATGGCATTGAGTTCAGCGTGGGCCACCCACCACAGTTTTTCCTCCCTCTCCTGGTACCGGTGGTCAACGTCAGCCTTACAGCCCCTGGGAGCCCCGTTCCAGCCACTGCTGCGTATTTCATAGCCTGGGCCGAAGACGAGGGCTCCTACCTTCGTACTCGGGTCTCTGCTCATTTGAGCAATTGACTCAGCCACAGGCAGGAACCGTATCAGTTTGCCCAGGCTGTACTTCTGAGGCTCGTTACTATTGCACCTGTATAGATAAAACTCGTACCCCGCGATCCGCTCAATGGAGAAGTCAGGGATGTCGTCGTTGTAAAAGGTGCAGGCAGATTGGTGGTTCAAGGTCAAACTCCCAGTGAGATTACATTGTCAGCCACAGCCTCACTCAGTTCATCGTGAGAAGCCACTAGCAATTGGGTGAAGCCAATTGAAGCAAGGAAGCCCAGCATGGACGCTGTACGGTCTGTGTCACAGCCGTGGGCAGGTTCGTCCAGGACGAGCAGGGGTGAGTTGGGAATGAACGTCTTGGTCAGGGCAACCCGGACGGCAAGGGCCAGCACATCAATGGTGCTCCCACTGAGAGACTTGACACTCCGTCCATTGACCTTGAAACCGTCGCTGTCTTTGGTGACAACACTGTTCTCTCCCCGCAACTGGGTGAAGAAGTTGCTGACTGCCGCCAGGACAATGTTCCACAGGTGGTCTGTGATCCCTGGTTTCAGCGCACGCATCTTTTTCATCAGTGCGTTGTTAAACGTGAGTGACTCGATATCAGCTTGATACTCGGCCACCTTTTGATTGGCATGAGAGATCAGGAAATCCCGTCTCTCTTTTTCGCGGACGGCATTTTGACGGAGTAATTTTTTCTCTTCAATGGAATATTTCACACTCCCAATCTGAGTATTAACCTTGTTAAGCATCTTAACTAGCTCATCGTGCTTAACCCGCAGAGCGTCGATGTCCGGTAAGACTATTGCATCATGCTCATCCTTCAGGCAGACAAGGTTTGTCTGGTGTTCCTTCAGGTTTTCGCCCAAGACCTGGACCTGACCCTCAGCCCGATTCTTGATACGCTCAATGTCATCAATCTTCTTGAGTTCAGCTTTCAGGCTCTCAACATCAATTTCATAGTCAGATGGGGTCTCTCCAGCCCAGGTGTAACGGACGGGGTAGACGCTGTCGTCGATGTTCAGGTAGCGGAGGATGCTCTGGGCGGCTGAAGCCAGCATGTGGGCATTAAGCTCAACATCCTTCAGGTCTTCACGCTCTGACACCCAGTCGGCAAGGTTCTTCTGGGTGATGTTGATCTGTGCTGTCAGGTCCGCAATCTTGGTCTGGATCGCCGTGTTCTTCTCGATGATGTCAGCACGCTTCGAGATGTCGGTACCACAGGACGGGCAGACCCCACCGTTGACGATGTCCTTCTCCAGCAGCTTGATCTCGTGCCCAAGATTCTTCATCTTGTCCTGCGCTGTCGAGATTGTGTTGCTGACGATGGTCATGTGCTCACGGAAGCTGGCCTCGTTGCGATCCCAGAAAACCTCGGGGTACTTGGGCAGGGCAAGGAACTTGGCATAGGCTCGACGGGCAGCGTCACGCTCGGTAACGCTGTCGATCTCAGCCCTGAGACTCCTGCGCTTCGCTTCGTCGACGACGAGGTTGGCGCTGGCCTGGGCAGCCTCCAGGTTGTTGATGGTTGACGACACCTTGTACTGGGCCTCGTCGATCTTGGCCTTCAGTGCGTCCTTCTTTTCAGCCAGAGCTTCGGCCTGACGGAGAGCCTCCGCACTCTGATTGTAAGAAGGGGCGATCACTTCGTCATATTCCTTTCCCTGGGCAACAAGGTCAGCCTCCATCGCTGCTATCTCCTGGTCCAGGTGAGTGATGAGGTCTTCAGGTACCTCTATCGCCAAGGCCTCGTCTCGTTCCTTCTCGGCGGCGACCAGCTTCTCCCGAAGAGGAGCCTCGGCACCAGTCAACAGGGTCTCACTCATCGCTGTCAAGATACGGTCGATCAGGTCAAAGTCGGCCAGCTTGGACATGAGACCAGAGACAGCGGCGGGGCCTTCGTCGAGTGCTCCGCGCAGGCCCGTCTGATCGGACAGCATGAGGTTGGATGCGGTCTTGGCATCAGCGCCAAGGAGGTTGGTGGCGTAGCCGGTGACTTCGTTCTGGCCGGTGACGATGACCTTACCCCCAGCGATGACCTCAGCGCCAGCTTTGGAGCGGGAGAAAACGATGCCCCCGGCCATCTCCAGGCGCACGGCCAGTTCGGTCTCCTTCTTGCCCCAGGTGACGGTCTCGGCCAGCGTGTCGCGCAACGACTTGGCACCGAACAGGGCATACAGGATGGCCTCGATCAAGGTGGACTTGCCGGCCTCATTGGCACCTCGGATGACGTTCAGGCCATCCTTGAAGGTGATCGTCAGGTCTTCGTGCTGACGGAAGTTCTTCATTTCAAGTTTGGTGATCATTCTCTCACCTCCTCGCATTCAAATCGTTGGAAACTGTAGTCGTCGAGATCAATATCTCGGCTGCATTGGTGGCAGAGACTGGCGTGATTCTCATCACTGTTTTCGGCTATCTCGACTGCCTCGTCCTGAGAGTCAGCTTCGATCTCGCCAAAGTACTTGGTAACTGACATCACGCCATACACACGGTATTTAGGCATCCCAGTGCTCCTTGAGATCAACGAATACACCACGAGCAACCCAGCCAATTGCCCAGCAAGTGGCTAGGGGCAGCCATAGTGGTATCGTTAGGCCCAGAGCGGCACCCAGAAGGGTGGTCATAACAACCTTTTTCATAACCCCTCCACAATCTTCTGCACAACCTTGAGTTCAGCCGGCTCAAGCTGCTTGTAGATGTAGTCAAGGACATCGAAGGTGTTGGCTGACTCAAATGCCTCTGGCAGTTCATCTGACTCGACGATGCCATCAACCTTGACAGCGTTGCTGATCACGAAAACGTCAGCGGAACATTTCTGGCGGAAGCGGTGGATGGCGCTGATTACCCCGGAGGCTTCGGCTGAGGTGGCTTCACCCGTGACACGGATGAAGGAGGGTGGCACCATCTCTTTGTCCAGGTCGTGCCAGTCAATCTGCTGGAAGTTACTGAAGTCAGACCAGCAGTCATGAGCAATCAGGACCCCCTGATGAATCTCGTGGTAGTACTTCTTCTGGTTACCCAAGCAGTCCGAGATCGAGGTCGGGAACTGGTTGCCCATGATGGTCACGCCAGGATGGGTGGCGTTGGCCCCTACTGGAATTTCGGAGCGGTGCTGGTGCTCGTGAGCAAACACGAGATGCACACCCTTGTTGCCAAAGTCCCGGGCGACGTCGTTGCTGACGTTCAGGGAGTGGTCTGATTGCTCGGCAAACTTGTTGTCGTAGTTGGCGTGAAGAACCAGGAAGTCGCCATGCTTGGTCAGGTCCATCAGGGACTTCAGGGCGACGTCGAACATATCCTGGTTGTCGTGGTGGGCGACAGCCCAAACCCCAGGCTCAACACAAGCGTACTCGTTGGTGTCGATGACCTTGACGCTGTCGCCGTGCTGTTGGTCGAGCACGCCGGCCAGCATCCGGAACGAGGACATTTTCATTGCTCGGGGGGAGTGGTCGTGGTTACCAGCGACCAGGGTCAGCTTGTTACCTGGCTCATAAAGCCACTCGCTCAGATAAAAGTAGGTTTCAAACCAGTCACGGGGGGCGACTTCGAACTGGTCGAAGAGGTCGCCTGCGATCAAGAGGTGTTCACCTTTAACCTGGTCCAGTAATTGTCTGAACTGTTCAAAGGTGTAGGTACGGAGTGCTTCGCTGCTGGCGGGTGTGACACCGGCCTTGCGGCTAACTCCGAGGTGGAGGTCATTCAGAATAATCATTGCCATCTCCAGTGCTAAAGGACGGATAGACCGTCCTTTAGTTGAATTATGTCACAAATGGGGGTTACATATCAATAGGTGACCTGAACCCCAAATACACAGGGAAACGGGGGGCATCCTTTTCACCGATCTTAAAAGATTTGAATCTAACCATTTGGCGATCAAGGTATTCCTTGTTATTCCAGATGTATTGGCGTGTCTTCTGGTCAAACCCGGTACCAATGCGGAACTCGACGCCTTCAGGAGTTCTGCATACCAGAGCCCCTAGAGTACCCATGGGAATAAGGTTCTCCTGATGGCTGGATCGCACTGTGTGACCCAGAGCATCCGTAGTAGCCTCATTGCCGTTCTTCATCAACTCCTCAAAGCCGATGATCATGGCCTCGGAATCCGTAAAACGCTTGCACTTCAGCAGGGTACAGGACCTGGCTGTGGCACGGCCAAACTTGTACTTCGAGTTCGGGCCCCGTGCCTTGCGGAGCATCACCCCCTCATAACCCTCTGTGAGGTAGCGTTCCTCCAGGGCGTGGATTTCATCCCGGCTGCAGACCATGTGCTGACACAGGACCACGACGACGTCGCTCTCGACCAACTTCTCGTAGCGTGTCTCGTAGTCGGCATCTGGCTCTTCGATGTGGTCGAAGGCGTAGAACTGGACATTGGGTGTCCCATCCGCCGACATCACGCCCGAGTAGGTGTCGTGGTATACCGTCTTAGCTCGTGGATCACCCACGATCAACTCGCCGTCGTAGTGCTCCAGGTGTCCGAACATCTTCTGGACATGGGCATTGGGGATCGGCTTCAGGTTGCGAGACATGACGACGCCGTCGCGGACGATGGCACGGATGCCGTCGAGCTTGGGCGAGAGCCACAGGTGGTCGTAGGTCAGGAGGTCCCAGTCGACTTCTTTGGCAAGGAGGGGCTTGAAGCTCATGGTTCGTTTCTCTTTTCAACTTGGTGGGCGGTGTAGGACAGACCGGCGGGGATCACAATGGCGAAGATGAAGAACATCACACGGAGCCAGTAGCGGTCAGCGGAGTAGCTCAGGAGGAGGAACCCAAAGAAAGCGATGTCGCTTCTCAGGCTGTAGTAACGGGCGAGGTGGGATTTCATTTATGCTCCTTTACCATTTCGAGTAGCTTCAGAAAGTAATCAGCCTGTTTGTCAGCAACAAACTGGGAGGGGTCATTGACGAACCCATCTGGGTTCGCAATCAACTCTCTGTTCCATGCCTTCATCACCTCAACAAGGTCTTCACGGGTCAGGTTGATCATTGATCAACCTCCAGGCCCAGCTTGACCAACTCATCCATCAGACCTTTCTGGGCAACCGGCAGTGACTTCTTGTCGATCACCGGTTGGGGGATATGCTTCTTCAGCTTGGGAAACAGAACCATCAGGTCTTCCACGGTGTTGACCGACTTAGACTGCTGAAGGAGGCGGTCCTCCATTTACTCACGCTTGGCAAGCTCTGCACGGTACTTCTCCCATTCCCCCTGGAGATCAGACGTGTCGATGTCAGTCAGCTTTGCTCCGTTGATATGTGAGGCATTAGGCGATACCCACCAAGTATGACCATTCTCCTTGTTGGTCCTACGGTGCTCCATGAACTTGATGTAGGAGCTAACCATCATCACACACTGGGGATACTTATTAGCGAAGTCTTGCACTTCTTGTGGAAGTGACATATCCAGGCGCTTGCCGATCTCTTCTGTGATCCTCGCCTCATCCCATTTGGACTTCATCTTTACGGCCCTCATCACACGTTTGACGAAGGCAATACGCATTTCATTGGTCAATCTCATTTCAGTCTTTCAGAAAAGGAGGGTTGAAAGAGCCTCAGCCGCTGTATCAAACCTGACATAGACGGACAGGTCGAATGAGGGTGGGCACTCGTCGTAATAGAACAGATCGTCCTGCTCGGCTGTGGACTGGAGCACCACCCACTTCTTGAACTCGCTCATGTAGACGAGAACCATGACGTCGGCGTTGGTCCAGTAGAACTTCTTGAGGGTGCCGTACTGGCTGATCTTGGCTTTCGGGAGGCGATTCTTTTGGGCCGTCTCCTTCACCTCAAGGAACACCGTCCGGTGTCCCCCGTTGTCGTCCATTGCCATCGAGACTAGGAAATCGCAGGGCTGGGCAGCCAGGGCTCCCCGGGCCGCACGGGCGTCGGGGAACCGGTGCCAAGCAAAGCCGGCATCGGCTGCCGACTTTGCTTCGAGCCACGCCTGGACTTCCTTCTCAGCCCATTTGCCGGCGTCGAACTTAGGCATCTGTCGTCCCCTTCACTGCGTGAATCGTGATGTCCCGGGATGCCCCACCGTCGATGACGATCTCCTGGTCAGCGTCCTCACCATGGGCCGTCAGGAGGGCCGTGGTCAGACCAACAAAATAGCCTGTAATGATCTCCAGGGCCATCTTCGGGCTTTCGTCCACCAATCGGTTTACGGCTTCTTCAAACTGCTTTTGTGCTTCACTCATGCTGCTACCCTTTCTTCAAAAATGGCATTCAGTTCCTTACGGATGTTCTCTTCGATGTACCAGTCACCACATTCATGCTGATGGCCGAAGTCCGGACCAAACGAGATGGAGCCCCACACCGGCACTTCCATGTCGGCGTACTTCTGAGTCATGCACTCGTGCTTGATCTTGATGGCCTCGACGACGTCCTTGCGATTGATGCTGGTCACGAGTTCGTCATGAATCGGTGCGATGAACCGGGCATCAAACTTCCACAGGAAGTCAGACTTCCACAGACGGGCCATTGCCAGCTTGGTCATCTCGGCTGCAGAGCCCTGAATCTCCATGTTCCAGGCCTGACGAGCGGCACGTTCGACGGCACCCTTGTTGTCGGAGGTGATCCCTTCACGCAGGTGACGACGAGCCCCCAGGAAGGTGGAGGCGTAGCCGGTGGCCTTGCACTTGTCGGCGGCACGCTCGGCGGCGACGTCGACGTCAGGGAACATCTCGTTACGAGCGTCAAGGAAGAGTTGAGCGTCCTCCAAGGGCATCACGATTGTCTCGCTGATCTTCGGAGCCTTGCCACCGAACTGCGCGGCGAAGTTAACGTTCTTCGAGTCCTTCCGGAGATCGTCGGCCTTCTTGCCCAGGGTGTCGGCCTTACCAAGGGCACGGGCCTTGATGAATACCGCGTAGTCGTCATCGCTGCCGAACCGGCCATACAACTCCTGGACCACTTCGGCACCCCACTTTAGCTTCATTGCACCCGAGGCGGTGATGGAGTGGATGTCGCGCAGGTTCTCCCCGATGTAGCAGGAGAGCATGTTCTTGTCCTGGGACTTCCAGGCCGCGAGACGCAGTTCCTGACCACTGAAGTCGATAGAGCAGACGACAGCGTCACGGTGGTGCGGACGGAAGCATTCGCGGAACTTCACGCCTTCGCCCTTCTTCGGCAGTTGCTGCAGGTTCGGCTTGGACGACGAGTAGCGACGGGTCACCGTGCCACACTGGTTGATCGACGCATGGATCTTGCCGTCCTTCCAGTGCAGGATGTTCCGGTAGTTCTTGTAGAACAGGCTGCGGCGGGTCATCACCGTCTTCATCTTGCCAATAGCGTCCAGAGCTTCGGCATCAGCGTCAGACAGTTTGTCACGGTCGAAGGCCAGGGCGAAGGCAATGGCGGTATCATCCGTCTTCGCCTTCTTCTTCAGGACAGCGTAGTCCTCTTCGGTGATCTCCACCGTCGTGTCGCCGGCACGGAACTTTTTGAAGCGGCGCATCGTCTCGGACAGCACCTTGTCGTGTTGCTTTTCGAGGTCGGTCAGGTCGTTGACGATCTTGATGGGGATGCCCATGCCGTCGTACAGCAAGGCCTTCATCTGCTTGGGCGAGGCGAGGTCCAGCTTCGGCTCCCCGTCGTAGCACTCGGCAACGATCTTGTTGAAGGTGTCGAGGTCACCGGCCCCAACTGCCACACCAAGGAGGCGCACCTTATCCAGCATCTCCTCGTCCTCACCCGAGGCTTCACCGTCGTCAGCCCAGTTCAGAATGAACTTCGACAGCTTGTCGTTCATGCGAACCATCGTGTCGAGCTTCTGACCCGTCACGATCATGAAGGCCTCCTTGACGTTGGCCGGATTGATCTCGGTGAACACCGGGGTCTGGGTACCTTCCCAGCCACGGTCGATCAGGTACTGACGCAGAATGACCCAGGCGGCGTCGTAGGTCTTGTCGTCGTCGTTGGACATCTGGATCATCGTCTCCAGGTCGAAATCAGCGCCGTCGACGAAGGCTTTGGCCGTGAGGTACGCCGGCAGGGTCTCGACTTCCTCGAAAACCTGATCCACGTTCTCAAGCTCCATGCGGATCAAGAAGTGGTTGTACAGGGCTGCCGTGCAGATACAGTCGTCAGCGCCGTAGCTCAGGACCCGGTTAGCCGTCAGTTCATTCATCTTGAACTGCACATCAACCAGGGCATCCCCGTGGAGTTGATCGTCGTAAGCTCTCACGACCTTGCCACCCATCTCGTACTTATAGTCCTCAGCCGGGAAGGTCTTGGTGGTCACCTGTTCATAGGTCACCTGCTCATAGCCAAGGTAGTGCGACGACAGGTTCTTCAGACCAGCCTTCAGGTTCTCGTCGACGTAGCTGGAGGCGATGCGGGTGTCACGGACGTTCCGTAGGAAGCCGTGCCATTCCGGGTCGTCCTTCCAGTCTTCACCCCACTCGCAGTACAGCACCGGCAGTTCGAACTGGGCGTTGTGCACGATGGTCTTGGTCCGACGCGGGATCAGATCGACGAAGTCACGCACCTGCTGCAGGGTGAGGTTGGTCACACCCGGCTCTTCACGGTGGTCGTAGGTCAGGTAGAAGGTGTACTGGCAGTTGTCGCCAAAGGTGGTGCCCAGGCCAGTCAGGCGTGAGCCAAACACGTCGACGACGTTGCCGTCATCCTTGTTCTGCAGCATCAGCCACTCGTCCGACTCGGGCGGGGTCGAGGTTTCGATATCAAGCGATACGTAGGGGCTGGCCTCGATGTGCTTCTTGGCCCAGGCAACGGCGTCGTCGTAGTTCTCGGCAGTGATCAGACGCACCTGACCGTAAAACTTACGGAGTCGGTGATCCTCACAACCCGAGATGTCCTTGACCATGCCGACGCGCCACTCCAGCGGCTTGCGGAGAGTGTTCACCTTCTCGTCGTACAGCTTGGCAAGGGCGTAGCAGGTGTAGACGTCCTCTGCGTGGTCAATGACACGCTGGAGTTCCTTCATGGCATCGACGTCTTCCGACAGGCGGTTGAGTTGCTTGCCTCGGATCAAGAGGTCCATGGCCTCCAGGCCATCCTCGTTGAATAGCTCAAGCATCTTCAGGAAAGCCTTATCGCCAAACTTGTAAGCACCCGGGTACTTGTCGGAGGAGTCACCCACCAGAGCCTTGTAGACCGTGATGTACTTCGGGGAGAACGGGCCGAACGGGTTGTAGTTGAGCATCCCGCCCTTGTACACGTTGATCCCGTTGTCGGGGTCGATGAGGACGCAGAGGTCGCCGTCGTTGGTCACGATGTAGCGTTCGCCTTTCAGGTTCTTGGCAAGGTAGCCGATCACGTCGTCAGCTTCCATGCCGTCCTGCCAGCAGACCTGAGCACCCATCTCCAAAAAGACCTTGATCAGATCAGCTTTGGCAAGGTTGAACTGATCCTTGATCTCGGGGGCCTGATCACGACCAGCCTTGTAACCGGCGAACATCATCTCCCGCATCATCTTGGAGTTGCGACCTTCGTCGACCAGGATGCAGTCGCGTGGCTTGATCTTGAGTTCGTCGAGGACGATCAGCAGGTGATCAATAGCGTTGTCGTAGCCGTAAGAAGCGGAGTTGACAAGGACTTCCTTTCCTTCAAATGTGATCTTTCGGCCAAACTCAACGTCTTTACCAACCAGCAACCCCGGCCAGAGCACGGAGCGAAGGTCAATGATTGCACGTTTCATCGGTTCTTCCTTTCTTGTGCGGATGCACAGTAGATGCAGTAAAGATTCTTGATTGCTACTTTCAAACGTCCTTCACCTATTGGGTCACCACATTCAACACAGTCAGTGATTTCGTAGGTGCCGTCTTGACGAGGAAGCTGCTGAGGCTTGGCTAATGCCCTCTGATCCCTGATCTGGGTTTCGAGCATTATTGCTTCGTTCTTAGACGCTACGTCGATTGGGTCAATGTACTTCTCGTTGTCCATTTATGTCAATCCTTGTGGGTGTAGTTCCAGTAACCGAACTTGTTTGACCACTTCTGGATGAAGTAGACGACGTTACTTGACTCAACCTCAAGGTGTTGAAGCGTGTCATTGTTGTGGATGATGATGTCTCTTTCATTGACCTTGATACCAGACTCACTACTGTGCAGGCCCTCAACACCGCTCAGACCAGATTCGTCACGTCGGAGGTGGATAATCAGTCCACCAATATCACGAATCACCTCAGCCTCGTGTTCTTCACGGACGTCTGAGACGACGACACTGGAGACCGTCCTGAGCTTTCCATAGTCCATCATCCAGCGTCGGACCCAGAAGTGCATACCAAAAGTCTCCCGCATCGCCTCCGTACCAAAAAGCTGCAGAATTTGGCGACCTGTCATGCCCCAGACGGGGTGAGTCAGTTCCTTGAATTCATCGCTGTAGACCTCATTCACGGGGATGCCAAAGGCACTGGAGACCGCCCACTTAATAGGGTCTGCAAATGCCATCTTCGTGAAACCGTGGTTCTCAACGAGAAAGTTAGCCATGGTGTCTTTTCCAGACCGCGCCTTACCGTGAATTCCAATTAGTTTAATACCCATTTCAAAGTCCAAAGAAGTGAGAGAGCAAGTCATCCTTGCTTGATCTGACAGGGTCCTTGCGTTCCTGTTGAGCAAGGGAGTCAAGGGCAGCCAGATATCGAGCCTGGGTTACGGCTGTGAATGACTTGGTGGTACGGGAGTAATTCGTCCCGAAGTACTTGGTAAACGTTTTGCTGCCAACACGGGGGATCAGAAGACTTGAAAGCTGTCTGATCGGGTTCTTCTCAGAGGTAAGGACGATTGTCCTGGCCACCTCGAAGGGGTCGTCTATGGGGATGGCTTCGAACTTATCCATACTCACGTAGAACGGCTCAAGCAGCTTCTTTTCAAACTCAGGGCCGAGGTGTACGGCAAGGCTGAACACCACCAGGATTTCGTGCCTACGCCGGGGTAGGCCCTGCGTCAGGAGCAGGCAGGTTGGGTTGGTTTGGGGGTAGTGGGCCTGTGAACCCTGGAGGTGGCTGAAGTGGTCCAGTGCCAACCTGAAGTCATGCCATACCATCCTTGTCCTGTAACTTGAGGTCACGCCGTGGATAGCCCTGCGATCAATGCCTATCGTCCTGCCATTGATGTTAAGCAAGCAGTGACTAGCCGCCACCTTGATCGGGTGGCCGTCGAATGACACCAACTTGAGGAACTGGGCTGCCTGATAAGTGGGGTGGTTCATGTCAGTCCCAAACCGGAAGTTAGGGAAAACCCTCTGGAATGCCTGACGGATCAGCACCTGACGGCTGCCTGTTGTCCCGGGCGCTACTGCTGATTCGAAGCCACCCCACGCCCCCAGGACATCAGCAACCTTGACCCGAAGGTGGTAGTAATCACGGAGCATAGCGTTGACGTCGACACCACCTTTGCTGGCGCAAGAAAGTGGGGGCTGGCCCCACTTCCGTTTATCGTCATACCCCCGGTCAGCAGTGACTGGCTTCCCAGAGCGTATCAACTCCTGCTCCCACTCCCTGGCGATGGCTTCAACCCGGTTGAGGAGGAAGTCAGCGTTCATGACTTACCCCAGGATTGCGGCCTGCTCGGCGTCGTCGTCGCGGTTGATGGCACGGTCGGCGTCGAACTTCAGATCGGGGTACCTGGCTGAGAGCTTCTTGATGTTCATGTCGAACACTTCACCAAATGACGACCCAATTACACCAAGAGCCAAGCTGACGTACCATAGAAGGTCTGACAGTTCTTCCTTTAATTTGGTAATGTCAAGTTCTTTGCCATACGCGAAGTGCTTCTTGACAATATCCACTACCTCCCCTGATTCACCACCTATACCCATGACGGCGTGAACAAGGTTCAGTGTTTCACTTCCCATGTCGTTAGCTGTACGTGCTGCCAACTTGCTATAAGTATCGGCATCAATTCCCTTACCCTCAACATGCTTCCAACGTTGGTTATCCATTATTTTTCCTATCGTTTGGTAATTCGTAGCAAACAACTTAGCCACCTGCTGGCGAGTCATACCCATTTCAGCCAATCTTCGGATAGTACGGATATCACCATCTTTGAATATGGCCTTACCCGATCTCTCACCGACTGACCAGTTGTGCCTCCCCTTAGCTACCATGTCTTTGCTGTTGTCAGACACAGTTCCAAGGTTTAAATGCGAAGGGTTTACACACTTCCTGTTGTCGCATGAGTGCATAACTACGGCCCCAACTGGAAGCTCCCACAGGTTGTTGTGTGCCATGTAGCTTACCCTGTGGGCTAGTGCATAGGTGCCGTTGATATAAAAGCATCCGTAACCGTTGCTGAATATCTTAGATGACCACTCCCAGCACCCAGAATCAACAACCTTGTACTTGGTAGAAAATGACTCTTCGTAGGTCATACCTGCGTTTATCCCCGTAGGGATAACGTCTTTGAACACCTTCCCAAACATTCCATGACTCCATGACAAAGCCACCCTTTCGGGTGGCTGTGTTCTTCAGGCTGCGATCCGAATTACTCGGCTGCTTCCTGCGAAGCCTGGAAGGCAACGAAGGCCGGCAGGTGCTTACGCATCAGGCCAGCTTGGGCCTTTTGCAGACCGGCCTTTTCGATGAAGGCCTCGACGACCGGCTTGATTTCGAGGTACTTCTCGTGACCGGCAGCTTCGATTTCGGTCTTGAACACTTTGCCATCAGAGGTCTTGTAGGAGGTGACGACTTCCATTTTGATTTCCTTTCGAGTTTAAGTAGTGGTGGCGGTGAAACTTACAACCGAGAGACAAGTGCCTCACGGAGGTCAGGGTCTATGTCCGCTTTCTCAACGAGCCAGCGAACATAGTTGAGGTGGAGGTCCTTCAGACGTTCACCCTTGTGCTTGCCGAAGGCCATCTTCGTTTCAAGCGAGAGAGGGGCATTCATCAACTGCATCAGGCCGTCGATGTTCGTCTGATAGTGACAGCACAGGTACTTCAGGAGACTGATCGTGGTGACCACGTCGCCCATCGCACGGTGTGCGTTACCGGCGTACAGACCAAAGGTGTAGCGGATAGTCTGCAGCTTGTGACTTTCCAGGTCAGGCCAAGTGATACGAGCCAGTTTCAAGGTGTCCAACACCTTGAAGTTGTCAGGCAGGTAGTCACGGGTGAACCGGATGTCGAACTGGACGTTGTGACCGCAGATGATGTTGCTGTTCATCATCGGCATCTGGTTCAGGTCCATGTATTCAGCCAGGGTGGGCTGATCAAAGACCATCTCCGGGGTGATGTGGTGAACACCCATGGCCTCTGGGCTGATCTTGCACTCGGGATCAATCAGGCTCTCAGATTCCCAGACCGTGTTCAGGTCACCGTCCAGGTGCACGATAGCGATGTCGCAGACGCCGCTCCCGTACTCCGGAGGCGTAACACCTGCGGTCTCGGTATCGAGCACGGTGATCTTGATATCCATTGGAGCCTTTCTACTGGAGGGGGTCGAAACCCCCTCCGGATTGATTAACGAGCGGAGAAGTGGGCAACGCCGAACTTGTTGGAGCCCAGAACTTTCTTTTCCTGGGTCAGCACGACAACGTTGGTGTCTTCGATGCCACGGGCGTGGCGCAGACCGCTTTCGAGCATGTAACGACCCCACTGACCAACCGACTGCGGAGACAGAGAAACCTGGACGATCTGCAGGTCTTCCGGAGCGACGTCGCCGCCAGCTTCAGTCCACAGCAGGTTGGCGTACACCTCAGCGTACTGCTTGACGGCTGCCTTCTCGTAACCCTCAACTTCCTTGAGGAACTTGATGTAGTCAGCCACAGAGCCTTCGCCGCCCTTCAGATTCACACCGTCGTAGGAGGTGCGGATCAGCTTGTCAGCCTCGGCGTTGTTGTTCTCGCCGTGCGTGATGATCAAGACGTAGGACCAGGACAGAACTTCAATCTTGATCTTCTTGCCCAGTTCCTTGGTCTTGTCGATGGAGAAACCATCGAGACCAACGGTCACGCGGGGGAACACGCCGAACCCGAGAGCTTCGAGATCGGTGGTCGGAATCGCGTTCTGCAGTTGCTTCAACACGGTACCTGCTGTCAGCGGGGAAAGAGCCGTATTTGCTGGACGGAGGGCCGGGGCCTGTGCCAGGGTCTTCGGGGTTTCCGGGGCTTCAGTCGGGGTCGGTTGATCCGCAGTAACGGAGTCCTTAACGGGGGATTCTTCACCAGCATCCGGAGCTTCAAAAGAACCCGATTTGCGATTTGCCAGAGCCATGATATTTCCTTTCACAAATTAGTGTCATTGTCATTGACGGTGCAGCAGATGAAGAAGAGCTAGACCGTGCTGCACAGTATAGCCCTTTTTGAAATTGTGTCAATTCTTTCGCCGGAAAAGTCCGACACCATCCTTCAGCAGCTTTTGCTCACTCATCCGGATAATGTCTTCGTTAGAGCCATCCTCCCGTAGGTCGGACACGGCACAGGAGTGGTCGATTACCGGGCCGTAGGAGTACAGGGCCACCTTGAAAGCGTCCTGGTTATCGAACAGGGGAGTCTCCCGCAAGGCAGCACAGCGCAGCCGGTAGGCAGAGTATGCACGATCAACCTTGAACTCAACCCAGCCGCTATCCACAAGGTAGTCCTTGCCAAGGCGCAGTTCATACGGGGTATCAACCTCACGGGATGCAATCGACAAGGAGGCTACGACTTTGCTGATCTCAGACTTGCCATAAATCTTGGCAATCTTGATGTCCTCAGCCTTGTCCGACCTGTCGTACTTGTAGTCGATCAGTGTCTGGATATTGGCTGCCAGATCATGCCAGCCCATCTCCTCGTAGATTTCCTTCCAGATCATCAAGCCGTAGATGATGACCGCCGTATTGAAGATCATCCGGTCTGCCAGGGAAGCCATCTCGTCACCTGAGATGTTCGGCAGCTTGGTCTTCAGACGGGCCCTGATCTCCTTGATGACTTCAGCGAATGAATCGAAATCAAAGTTCATCCCCTTCTCGACGACGCGCTTGCCGATGGCGCTGATTGTGTCCTTGCCGTCGTCAAGCTCGACCAGACGCTCAAACGATGTGGTGCGCTCCGGAGTCTTGAAGTCAGCCATCAACTTCACCACGACGCTGCGCTCAATGATGGCCGTTTCGTTCTCGACCGCCTCTGTCATGAAGACCAGGGGGGCGGCGCAGGTAGCCTTGATGACTGACAGGTGACTCTCGCCGGCACCCTTGTTGACCGTGCCACGGTTGCCCGTTTCACCACCGACGTAGGTTGCCTTCAGGACGTCCTTGATCTTCTCGTACCGGCCCCGGATGTGGCGCAGTTCACGCGGCTTGTACTCGTCAATGATGATCGGAGCACTGTGGCTGGAGTTCACTTTTGAATCCAACGTGAAGTTGGTGAAGGTCGCTGCCGAGGTGATCGAGACTGGCTGAATGTGCCAGTGCAGACGGGAGGCCATGGCGACCGAGGCCGTCTTACCTGCACCGGCCTGACCAAAGACCTGAAGCAGGGGGAATTGCTTGAACTTATAGAGAAAGAACGAGCGATAGTGTGCTGCTATGAACCAGCCAATCATGTTGGCAACCACTTCGGGGTGGTTGAAGCTGAGGAGGTCGGCTGCATAGGGCTTCATGTCCTGGGACAGGGCAGGGGCCTTGTGGATGTCGATCAGGTAGGTACTGACGGCTTCTGCCGGCTTGTACCGGAGTCGGAAATAGTCTGGATCGGTTTCTGGCAGCTTGGTCAAGAATACCTCTTGAGTCAGGTAGCAGATTACCGGTTGGCGCTTGGTCTTTTCAGGGTGGTCAAGGACGAACAGGCCTTCCCGTGGGTAGGTGTAGACCCTGCCGCCCCGGGCTGCCTTTTCGGCCATGATGTCGAGAAGGGCTGAGGTCTCGATCTCCCCGCCTTGATAGCTCACTTGGAGTCCTCCGAAAAATTTCTTGAGTAGGGTTGCCGACGTGAATGCGTCAGCACTGAGCAGCTTCCGGCCAATCTTGGCCCCGCCCACAATGATGTCGAACTCATAGCCGCGAAACTCCTTGGCCTCGACGTCGTAGAAGGCCTCGACGTTGCGCAGTACAGCGCGGCAGATCGGCTCGTCGTTATCACCCTGGCGTCGGAACATGCCCTCCGAGTTCATGAAGAAACCGCGCCGCACACCCCGCATGATGTCCATGCCTGAGCCCTTGGCCGACTTGCTGTCGCCGTCGCCGTCGTCGCCAGTCTCGGCAGTCTCGGCAGGCTCGTCCTCGGCGTCGTAGCGATCCATCACACCCAGATCGGCAGCCGACGTCCCAGGCTTCAGAATCCTGACAACGGGGCCCACGTCGAAGTCGTACAGATCGTCCTGCAGCATGTAGTCGAACATGCGTGCCAGTTCGTCCTGGCGCTTGCGGTAGCTGTTGTAGCGGTAGCTGTCGCTGACGTGGTTGCGGCACAGACCGTCGCAGGAGTCAAGGAACACTTTGCGATCCATCCCCATGGCCGTGGCGTAGATCGCCAACTGCATGGCAATGGACTGGAACCCGACAGCGTCGTTCAGGTCCTCGCCGGCCATGATTTTCGCCATGGTCGGAGGTGCCTTGCCAGCCTTCTTCCACGGGTCAAGTAGCTCGTTGGATTTCTCCATGCGCTTCTTCTTCGACCGCATCTGGGATGCGATCTTGACCTTGCTGCGGTCGAAGAGCATGGCAAACTTCGAGTTGATGACCGGTGGTGCCGGGACGGGCTCGGGTCTCGGAGCCTTGATGAGTTCCCGGTAAATTTCCGGGGTCATCTCCATGGCTTCGTCCAGGGTCAGCGGCACCTTGTACATACCGTTTTCGCGTTGGACGTTGGTTGTTCGCCATTGGCGACCCTTCTTGCCGGTGTAGACCGCAAAGTCCAGGGTCTCAACAGCCAGTTCCTGCGCCATATACCGGTAGATGTACGGCAGCCATGTGATGCCGGCTGTCGGCACCTTCTGGATAAAGCACTCCTGCGGGATTTCGATGTGGAACCCCTTGCTGCCCGAAGCAAACAGCTTGGCCTGGGACAGGTCGAAGTCAAGCTCGGTGAACAGCTTGGTCAGGAAGTCCTTGAACTTCTCACAGACCAGGGGGAGGTCGTCGCCAGCGTCAAAGTCGGCATAGAACGGCCCACGGTACTTGACCTTGGACCAGTCATTGTCATCCGGGACGAGGCTCAGATCGAGCACCGTAGAGAAGGCTGGCTGGTGCTCCTTGACCATTGCTTCGCGGCGATCAGAAAGGCATTCGATCCACTTGCTCTCTTTGCCTTCCAACTGCATGAAAAAATACCAATTGGACACAGGGTCCTCCCGATCAGGCTAGTGCATTAGAACCAAACTCACGAACAAAGGTCTTCATCGACTCGATATAGACGGTGTTCGGCTCCCTCAGACTCAAACGAGTACAGGTCCTGAGCACCATCAGGAAGGACAAAACAGGGTTGAAGGCACGGCCTCGGCGGGTCGACCAGCGCACCTTCAGGTCAAGGGGCAGGTGAGCAAACACGTTGAACCCGAAAAGCTGTGTGGGGATAAAACCGACTTCAACCTCTTCGCCGGTCGCCTCCCAGACGAGGACGGTAGAGCCACCCTCCTCGTCGTTACAGACAAAATCCTTGACTCTGACATAGCCAATGATTTGGGGGGTGTCGTCGACCACCTTGTACATCACGAACCGCTTCTTTGGGTACGCCGGCTCAATGCGGGTGTGGCGAATCTTGTCATAGGCTTCTGCCGACTCGGCAGGCATGTCCTTTATCAGGACTTCGAAAAATTCCTCAGCACTTAGGAACGAGTTGGCTGTCATATTGGGTCCTTATTGTTTTCGATGGGAGGGGAAATTCTCCCCTTGAGCTTCCTTTATTGCAATAGCGTCAATCAATTGAAACGCTATGACACATCCTGAAACAAACTTTCCTGCTCCTTTTTGAGGTAGCGGTAGAGATCAGCGGCAATTTCGACGGGGTCGACTTCGCAGGATCGGGCAAAAACGGCCAGGACTTCAGCCAGGGTTTCAAAGACAAAGACGGAGTCAGCCGGCAGCTTGACGGTGCCAGTGATTACGCCCTTGTGGTTCTCCTTCAGGTCTACGAAGACTCGTTTCATTGTTCTGCTCAGGTGGTATTCCACGACGACGACAGTGGCTGTTTCCCGCAGCACACCGGTTCAGATGGGAGGCACATTGTCACCGACGCTCCCTGTGTCGTCGTCGCCGTCGCGGAATCCGTCAGGCTGCCCTCATAGAGCCCACACCAGGGGCCCGGGTCGGGATCAGCGGGTTCTTCATGGCATCGTGAACTGGGTCGAAATTCAGGTCCATGCTCTCGATGGCTACGTTTGGGTTGCTCGTCGCATCGCCGGCCCCGATCCGGATGAAACCGGAGCCCCAGGCCGCGTAGATGCGATTCCCACGCCTGTACAGCTTCTTCTGGAAGAAGGTACCTTGGAGCGAAGGACCGCTTGGCAGTCCTCCAGGACGTGGAACAGGTCGTCACCGACCTCGAAGAGCTTAATCTTCGTCACGCTTCTTTCCTTTCCGTGGGTTGTTCGAATTGCCCAACTGCCACCACGCCTTGCGCTTGGTCAGGTTCTTCTTGCCGTTGATGCAGAACGGTTGCAGGTGGGGATAGCCCTTGGCTTTGCTCATTGGAATGCTCCAGTTGTGGGTTGAGGGATAACGGGTTGGATCGCGGCGATTTCAGCAATGTGGTTGGTCCACGGTTTGCTCTTGGTGAAATCGGTGTAGATGCGGCTGAGGCCCAGCTTTTTGACCTGCTCTTCAGCCTCTTCGAAGGTGTCGAAGTAGTTCACGTACTTCGTCGGCTTGAACTCATCCTTTCGGAATGAGCCGCCCCGTGTGGGGTGCCAGCGAAGTCCAAGGAAACCCTGGATTTCAATCACGAACTTGGAGACCCTATGGTCAAACGAGATACGGAATGCACGGTTCAACTGCCTTCTCCTTTTCAGATTGTGTCACTTCTTGAAATTGTGGATCGTTAACGGCCAGATCAGGTTGAGGACCAGCGACAAAGAAAGCCTTGAGGTCCTTCCAGATCGGGCCAACAGGTGTTCCAAATGGGTTCTTCATATCAGGCTCCGTTGTAGCTGATTCCCAGTATGTTTAAGATATCCCCACCCATCAGGTAGTACCTTCTACTACTAAAGAAAATTGGGGCAATCATCCCAAAATCCTCAGTGAGAAGTGCAGCATGGGTAACTTCACAGGCTGAATTGATATTGAATTTAGGTGTAACCCCTGTTTCGAAGCGTTGTGGCTCAATAGAACGGATAAGACCATCCTGGTTGAATAGCCCAACGTAGGCAGGGGTTTCACCAGACAGGATGCCCTCGTAGTCCACGTCTTCAGCTAGGGCAGCCTCTGGAATCATCATTACCAGCGGAGCCACTGAGGTAGCTAGAAGAGCCCTTAAAAATCCTCTTCGATCCATATCACCCTCCAAAGATAGCTTGACGAAGATCAGCCACACTGCGAATCACAGTGTTGACCAACTCGTCGTTGTTCAAGAGATTATTGAATGCCCTTACCTGCAGTGTCCCCTGGGCCATCCCTATGTAAACCTGAACGGGTTTGGTTTGACCTGTACGGGCAAGACGGGCTACCGACTGGTGAAAGTCTCGTGGCTGCTGGCAGGGCTCGGCATAGAAGGCGTGGTTGCAGACGTGCTGCAGCCCATCCAGGCCATAACCCGCAGAGCGGAACTGAGCGACCATCACACGACACCTGGAGTCGTTCACGAATCGCTCGACGTTCTTCTCTTTTTGCGAAGGCGTCACTTCTGAGTTCACAGCGACAGCCCCCTGCTTCTTGAAGTGCTCCGTGATCTTGGCAATGGTCATCTTGTAGTTGGCGAATACCAACAGCTTCCCGTCTCCCAATTCACTCAGCTTTTCCTCAATCAACCCCAGAGTGTTGGAGACACAGGAGTCGTCGCCGGCAAAGTGGTCCCAGTTGCAAATGATCTGACCCAAGCAGTGAGCCAGCCGGTTACTTGACGTGGCGTCGATCTTCCCTCCGTCAGGCAACTTCAGCAGTTCTTCCTCAGCCAGCTTCCGATACAGCTTCAGATGCTTGGGCTCCAGGTCATACTCGACCGGGATGTAGGACACCGGTGGCATCTCGTGATAGACGTCGGCCAGCAGGACACGCCGGGAGTTCACCGCCATGTTCTGGGCCAGCAAGTCAAGGTTCCGGAATACCACAGGCTTGCCGAAGAAGTCCTCCTCCTCGACGTGCAGGTTCTTGAACTGCTTCAGGTTCCGGTACAGGCCAGGGGCAACAAACTTCATGAGACCGTAGGCATCCATCACGTTGTTCATGGGTGTGCCAGTCAGCATCATGCAGGGGCGGCCCAGGAAGAAGTCATGAATCTTCTGGTGGTTGTCCGACCCCACGTTGCAGATCATCGTCGCTTCATCCACGATCCCGGTATAGAGCTTGGTGTGGTAGAAATCAACGAATCGGTCGTACTCCTTCTTGAAAATCTGGACTCCGACCAGGACGAAGTCAGCATCCAGACTCATCGCCTTGCGCTCGGCGGGGGTACCCCGGTACATCACCACCTTCAACTCAGGTTGCAGCTTCTTCAACCACAGGTACCACTGCTTGATGAGCAGAGGGGGCATGATCACGATGATCCTGTGACCCCACTTGATCATGTGGTAGAGGCCGGCGACCGTCGCACACACTGTCTTTCCCACGCCCATGTCAAGGTAATACCCAGCCGTCTCCAGGACGGCTAGGGCATTCGTGACCTCAACCTGACTCGGTTTCAGTGTGAAGGGTATCGTGTATCGACTGAGAGCGAGTTCAACAGGGGTCATCTGGGGGCACCAAAATTGACACGAACTACGTTGCTCTTGGGCTCAGGTCGCACCTGCTCCAACCGCTCGGCAGCCTCCATCGCTCGGCGCTTTACCGTCTCAACCCAGCCTGAGCCGAAGGCTTCGTAGCAGTCATAGATCGTCGGGTCTTCACGGCAGAACCAGTCCAGAAAGCGACTGGGGCTCCACGAGAGGGCCTGGGCAAGGTGGTAGTCTTCAAGGACGTCAGTCGTGACAGCCGTCGCCTTATGTGCACTGATGTGGTGGGTCTCTACCCAGTTACCCTTGAACTCAGGTAGTGCATCAAGGTTGGGTTCGCTCAACCAGTAGAGGTTCCAGGTTTCATCAGAGCACTGCTCCATGTCAGCCACGCCCTTTACTGGGCACAGTTTACGTCCCTTAATAAAGTACGCTTCAATGGGTTTAGGCGAATAGTGCATATCAGTGTGAAAGTGCGGGTTGAAAGTTGATCTTCTTCAGCGTCGGCTCCTGGGTCACCTTGGACTCAAACGGGTTCACATCCAGCTTCTTGTAGGGGAAGCGGCTGCGGAACTCATGATAGAAGTAGGACCCAACAGAGTCGGCTGCGACCAGTGCATTGTATTCCTTCAGGGAAACATGCTCATAGGCATAGCAGCCCCCGTTGTTAAATTCAATGAACATCGTCATGCGATGCCATCCAACACGCTTGATATTGCTGCTTTGAACGTCATTCGAGATCATGATATTGCCTTTCGTAAAGAAGTGTCACTTAATGAAACAAGGTTGAGTTACAGCCGCACCGTGGAAGTCGTCGTCGTGGGTAATGACCATTCGCTTGCAGTCAACACACCACGACACGTACTCACCGTCCAGCTTGCGCTTCCGGAAGTTGACCAGCTTGTGCCCCAGGTTCTGGGCCTGTGCCCTGGCCTTCTTCCGGGTGGTTTCAGGCTGCAGCAGCTTCACAACGGTCCTCGGTGTAGACCACCTTGGCGCGGACAGTGCGGAGGCCCTTGGGAAACATCTCCGGGGGATAGTCGGACTGGAATCCAAGCAGGTTCCCATTCCTGTCCAGGATGGCCGTCCCTTCGATCTGGTGGGTGACCCTCTTGAGTACCATCATGACGTCGATGGACGACTCAGCCCGATCCAGGAAAGCCCGACCATCGTCCCAGCAGGTGTGGAGGTCGCCGTCGCGGACGGTGATTAGCCGCTGGTTGTCAGGGTCAACGTCCTCGGCCAGCGCCACAAACTTCACAGGCGAACCAGACCGGGTGCAGAGGTCGTACTTACCAGTATTCCATTCCTTGATATTGAACGGGATCATAATGTGCTTCCTTTCGTATTGAAGTGTCAATTCTACGCTTGTGAATTTCGGTTTACAACGGGTTCAGATGCTTATCCAGCTTCTCCAGCAACTGACTGATGTAACAGTCAGCGTGCATCTCGTAGTACCAGAGCAAGGCGTTATGGGCCTCGTTAAGGAGGTGTTCGGACGCATCCAGCCGAACCCTGGTTTCATCGTGCAACCTTGCTGCCTCCTCAGCAAATGCCTTCATCACCTTCACCTGAGCTTCAGCCATATTCCGCATAGTCTCAGCGTGTTGCTGGTTAAGGCGGTGACGTTGAATTGCTGAGCGTTTACGGTGTGAACTCATAGTTCCTCCTGTGGGTGTTTTGGTTCATTCGTTCACCTTGAAATCACCCTTGAGATATTGCTTGGCTCGGACTTTATAGGTTGAAGACCTATTCCTAACCTTGAAGTCACCTTTGGCTTTACGGGCTGCGCTGCAGGCCGAGTGGTCAATCCCACTGTTACCCCTGGGTTTGCCACAGATATCACACCGGTTCCCGTTAGACAGCTTCATGGACCTTCCCCTTGATAGCTTCAAAATTCGGTTTGAAGAACTCCCCCTCAAGGGTCCGCTCGGCATAGTCGTAGCCGATGAACCCCCAGCAGGCGTCTTCACTGATCTGAACCCAGTCTCCGTCCTGGCACTCGAAGACCTCGCAGACGCAACCGTAGCAATCGCCGTTGCACCACTTCTCATACTCTTCGAGGCAACTCTGAGCGTACTTCTCAGCAACCTTGTACAGGTCCTTGTAGGTCGGTAGGCCGTATCTCTCGTTGATGAATTTCTGGGCATCAACCCACTTTGGGGTGTCGAAAACCACCTCACCCTTGAACGTCACCACAGCATGGAGTGGGTCTGTCTGGGAGCCGGCTGCTCCGTGCCAAGTGATCTCAACCCCTTCAGGCCCAGTGCTGGCCTTGATGTTGTCGATATCACACGGGGTTGGAATCCAGACTGCGTTGCAATCGTCGATGTAAGTGGTGTAAATCTGGGTGGTACCCGGGCCGTGGACGCTGTCGCAGTAGCGCACGGGGACGGCGAGGTAGGTACCGATCTTGCCCTGCTCCTGAAGCTCGTCCCAGGCTTGTTCCTGAGCACGTTCCCAGATTTTCTCCAGCCAGCATGGGATGGTCATCCCGTAGCGGCTCCAGTCGATCTCAGCGATGCACTCCAGCAGGAAATCACGCTTGTTGTCGACGCCCGTATCGTTCTCAAAATGCTCGATACAGAACTCCAGGAAATCCTCGTCTTCCAGTAGCTCCGGGGTCATCAGTTCAACGGCCTTATCATAGACGCCGTCGCATTCAAAGTCCTTTTCCAGGTTGCCACGGTACGGACTACCTAGCAGCCCCAGGTGAGACCACGGATCACCATCAGTAATGACCCCTTCGCCATCCGTGATCAACTCACCCATCCCATCGTTTTCAGTCATGGGATTGCCACAGTCGTCGTCGTGGACCAGATAGGCCACCACCAGCTTGTCACCTACAACTTCGACGAAGGGCTCCGGATAATCCTGGGGTACGAACATCAGTTCGACTTCGCGGTCTTCACCGTTATGCTCGAATGACAAGGTTGAAATCGTGCGGCTAAAGGTGCGGGTATTGATAGTCATGATTGCTCCTAATATTGAATAGTGTCAGTCGTAGAGGGCTTCGTCGCGTGCACTCTCGTAAAGGTAGTCTGCAAGATCAGCAGCGGCTTCTCTCATGGGTTCGTCGGAACAGACGTAAGCCTCAACTGCAGCTTGAATCTTCGTCATGATGGATTCGTTGAGGATATCGGTGACGTCCCAGTCACTCAGGCTGACAGAGATGATGTCGACGTCGCCCCCCTCTGCCGGATAGCAGTACTCAGGTGGTCCAGAGATACGTGCAGCAGAGTAGGGGGTTGCTTCAAACTCAACCTCAAATTCAAAGCCACATACGTTGAAGGTGCGTGTCGTTGATCTCATGATTTCCTCCGATACTCCAGACGGAGTCTGATGATGGTTAGAGCGGCTGCTACCAGCAGCCAACCAGAGCCCTGGCCGATTCCCGGTTCAAGGTTTCGAATCGAATAAATGCCAGCTATCAGGTAAGCGACCGGCATCAGTTCATAGTGAAATGTCGGCATCCGCATGTTCCTACTCCTTGATAATGGCAAAACGAGGCAGGAAGCAATCTTCGAGTTGCCCCGTCCTGCGGTTGATATGTTTCATGATCCCCCCTATGTCGTGGGCGAAATCGCTGAGGTCCGCATTGAACAGTTCCTCCAATTTCAGAGGGCATGTGTTGTGACATGCACTCAGGTCCATCATGAGGATTGTGAAATTGATGTAGTTGTTGATTTCATACGCCCTCATGGCAATCAGGTAGATCAACTTGTGATCTTCGGTGGAAACACTGAAGTTAGGTGCATTGCTCATTGTAATACCTTTTTCTAATTTGCGTCACAAACCTGGAGGTGAACGACCTGCTCGACAACCTTGTAGGTCCCAACCCTTGACGTGAGAGATTCAGCCTTGATGCAGGCGTCCTCCCAGTCTATGAACGGACCCGCCTCAAGGTGGTACAGGTGCCCGTTCCTGAGGAATCCCACGTAGTAGACCGTGGCTCTCATCGGGCCTCTCCCCACACCCAGTGGTCGGCATCCAGTTCCTTGACGATACTGCGGATTACACCGTCAATCGAGATTGACTGTCCGGTCGTACCCCGTCCCCAGATGGTCATGCCGCCGAAGTCAAATACGACCTGACCATGCTCCTTCAGAGTCTCAGCGATGAACCCCTCATTGATCGTCCAGTGCTCGTAGATTTCGTCGTAGCACGGATCAAGGTTGAATTCCTGCCCAATCTCACGGTACTCGTCAGCGTTGGTGATGAGGGCGACGGTGGCATGGCGGAGGTCTTCCTCCTTGTCCAGCTTCTTGACGTAGTCCTCGAAGGACTCGATCTCGTCATATTCCGACTGCAGGTCTGATTTCTGATCCTCCAGAATGCCCTTCTGGTCAGAGTCTTCTTCACAGGCGTCGATCTCGTCTTCCAGTTCAGCGATCCGCCGCTCCAGGGCATCCTTGGTGACTTCCCAGGTTGATACGGAACACCCGGCTTCGTCGCAAACATCGCTCCAATAGCCCACCATCTCAGCAACCTGCTCAAGCTCGTCAAAGTCAGCATTCCGGATGATGAAGTCGTCGACCACGGTTTCCCAGTCCTCGCTCTGGAACCAGCCCATTGCCTCGTCGTAGTCGAAGTCGAAGATGCGGCTGCACTCTTCAAGGTTTCGCCCAATGTCATACATCAGGTTCGACACGCACTGGCCGATATAGCGGTACACCCAGGCATTGCATACAGTCTGGAATGCGTTTTCGTTGATGACCTTGCCGTCGCTGTCGATAATGAGATTCTTGTCCATGATAAATTTCCTTTATTCGTAAAGTGTCAGATAAGGCGGGGCTGCCGACCGAAGATCACTTCGTAGCAGACTTCGAAGGGGACTGAGCGTTTCGCACAGAACCGGGCAAAGGCCCAGGCCCCGTACTGACGCAGTCGCTTGGCGAGATCAAACTTGCTCATGTCAGATGTTCCAACCTTGTTTACGGGCGGCATCACATAGCTCCTTCCAGTAACCATGCTCAGTCGAGAACCGGCGATACGTCCCGACTTCGTGGGGAAACGCTTTTTCCAAACTGTTTAGATTTCCTGAGTCAGAGATTGCCATCAGGTCCCACAGCTTCCTCTGCCAACTCCCCATCATGCCGGGTTGGAATTGCCACATCAGGAGTTGAGATTCGGATTGAGTGATTTCACGCATGGTCTTCTTCCTTTTCAGCAATCATGTCAGCTTTGAGTTCTTCTAGTTTTTTCCAGTCAATGGCCTTGTCCAGTGCCATGTAGAAGTCTCCGGCTTCGAGCATCTTCTCGGTAATCTGCCAGTGATACTCAGTCTTATCCGTCAGAGCACACAGGATCATGTAAAGCTCGTTGTAGTCCCACTCTTCGAGGGGTGTGTTTTTCCACTCACGAACAAATTCAGAGTAGAACGAGATGAACCCTGACCGAGACTTGAGATGGCCGTTGATTGTCTCCTCAAGGATTCCCTCGCTGAGTTGTCCAAACAGTTTCTTCAGCGCCTCAAAATCCACCTTGCAGAAAATCTTGTCAGTCTCGAAGTTGTACTCACGGGGGCTCTTCATCTCGACGAACTCCAGGGCGAGGTTAACCCCGGTTTCGTTCTCCACCCACTCGTTGAAGTAGCCAACGTACTCACGGGCCAGATAGTCAAATGCCGCGCTGTAGTTGGCACAACGCCAGATCAGGTCGGCGTAGTCGGTGTCAGTCAGGTGGTCACAGTCTTCAGCCATACTCTCGGCCAACTGGTTCTCCTCAGAGTCCAGTTCGTAACTCAGAACGCTCTCGTAAAAGCCCGGGAAGGGGATGCGGATTTCAGTCATGCGTAGTACCTCCCAACAATGATTCGGTCATCGGTTGTCCACTTGAACAGGACACCAGAAAATGCAGATTCGGATGCAACGCTATCCCAGGGCCAGAAGGGGTGGTCAGGTTGTATTGGCCAGTCGCAGATTCGACGATCCAACGGACGTTTACTCAGGCATTGAGTATCGAAAACGTCATACCACTCACCCTTGTACTCAACGAAGCGGTCCTGCCACTTGTCGTCGTCGCTCAGGTAATCAAAATCAGACTGGACTCGATGGGGGAGCCCATGCCAGTCCTGTAGGGGTCGAGGGTGCCAATTCGTGGTGATCTTCATAGCACAACTCCCGAGTGTTTGACGCGGAGCCCATGCTCACGGTCAATGGTGTAGGTCATATTGTCGATGGGGTCGTCATCCTCAATCAGGATGCACCCCGGAAAGGGGGTAACAATGGCTTCTTCGTGGAACAGTTTGATTGCCATCTCGAAGCCCTCAAGGAGGACTTTCGAGCGTGATTCAATAATGGTCTTGGACATGGTGGTTCCTTGGTTAAATTTGTGTCAATACTCATCCGGGAAAAGAATGGTTGTGGCGCTACGATCCCACTCCGTGATGATCCAGATTTGACGATCTTCCACGGTGTAGGCAGACAGGAGCCGATCTTCATTGTAGAGCCTCCAGTCATTGGCCCGTTTGTCTTCGGCACAGACTTCGCCCCAGTCACCAGACAGGTGACGTTTCAGGCAATCGAGAACCTTGGAATACCGGGCCCCTTCGTCTTCACCTGGGTTGCACCAATCAGAAACGCCACGGGTCATGACCTCACGGCCAGGGCTGAATTTAGGTTTCATTGCTTGATCCTTTCAGGTTCACCAGATACATAAACACGCTTTAGCGACTCGGAAGCGCATGAGTGGGCGGTCTCTTCCTTACCGTAATTGACTGCGTCCCACACTCGATAGATAGCCTCGTCTTCATCTTTGGCCTCTACCTCATAAACAATCGTTACTTTGAATCTCATTCTTCGATCCTCCATTCACCTACAAGGTTGCCATTGGTGTCACGGAGCGCACCCTTGGGCCCCATGTTCACCCCACTGTCGTATATCTCCTGGGAGAGTCGGTCCAGGATTGCGGAAATCTGCCACTCAGGGCTGAAGTCGCCGTCGTCGTCGTGGAAGGCTGCGTTGTCCAGCCGGATTTCAAGTTTGAAAATTGCCATCATGTTTCCTTTCACAAAAGAATGACATATTTGTTGGGGTGGTCTTCGTCGGAGTCCTCACGACCATCCGCAATCTTGTACTGCTCGTGGTAGTTGGACCACGTAATCGTCCCGTCACTCACATCCCGGATCGGCTGTGCCAACTGGGTGCGCCAGTGATCCCCGGAGGAGACCTGGACGAAGATTTCGTCGTCGTCCTCAGCAAATTCGAGGGCGGCGATGATTTGTGCTTTGGTCATAGATTTCATGATGATCCCCACGCCTTACAGGCTCTGCTTGACAGGTAATAATGGGCTGAAGGATCGGCCATCCGATACTCCTTCAGCATGGCTTTGGCTTCCAAACGTGTTTGGAATTCATCGACGGTTTCGAGGTAGCCGTCACCCTTGCGCTGGATATAGGTCATGCTTGGTCCCTCACTTTCAGACAGGCCCCAATGTAGGTTCCTGTGTCGTAGGCCCACTGGCAGTCAAGGTCGTGATACGTTATGCCAGTGCTCAGTTCAAACCCCTGCTCATACCCGTCATCAATCCCACAGGCCAGTGCAGATACCTCCTCACTACGCTCAATGCTCAGGGCTTGTGCAATCAGCGTGTAGCCGTATTTGGTTGCGATATCCATCATGGTTGGCCTCCCAGAAAGTCAGGAACTGTGAATTGGCCGGCAGTCTCATCCCAACGCCAGTCCCGGGGCACCCCGTAGCATTCGATGCCGTCGTCAGACAGGTTGTCGAGGTCGCCGCCGTTCGGAACGCAGGGCGAACAAGGTTTGGCCTTGGAAATCACTGGGGACTCTAGCACCCAGAGCAGGGGAGCCCCACCCAGCCAGGAAATCTGGTAATGCACCCCTTGATAGTTGCCCTCGATGGTGGGCTCGTCGATCTGGATATCATCGCGGCGTTTGTCCGTCTCCCGATCCACATACCAGTCCCGATCCTCTGCCTGGAGTTCGCCGGTTTCAATCAGGCGGTCAGCTTCCCGGCCAATTTCAGCGTCGAGTTCTTCCATCGCTGCTTTGAAGGATAGGTCAACGGCACCATATCCGTACCACAGGTCTTCGACAACGTCGGGGTCGAGGTTCTGAATGGCGATCACACCGTAGCGAATGCCATTCTCGTCGCAGTTTGGTAATCCGTTTTTCATCGTAGTTTTCCTATAAAGAGAATTTTGGAAGGGTCATCCAGCCCGAATCGACGAACTCGATCAGCGATTGTCGAGTAAGGGATTCCGAGCCTAGATGCCCAGTCAGCCATGCACAAAGTCTCACCTTGATAAGTGATCTCCACGTTCTGTCGGGTGTTTCTAGCCTGAGTCTGTCGTGTCGCCCACACACAGTTCTCAGGGGAATAGGGGCCGTCGTTATCAAGCCTCTCAACTGATGTTCCCTCCGGTGCGGGTCCCATGTCCCGGATGAAGTTTTCGAATGACTTTCTCCATTCAGGAGCCATCCTGATACCTCGTCCACCATAGTTTTTGAATGCTTTGGCCGACTCCTTCTCAGTCCTACGGATGATCCCACACCAAATGTTGTACTCCCTAGACTTGCTCAGGCCATGTGTTATCGAATTGGTCCCATCACGGTTGCAGGATTGGCAACGTGTCGAACTTCCATTGCGAAGGGTTGTGCCCACCACTTCAGCTTCGTTCCCGCATGAGCAGCGGACTCGCCAGCGGGCAGCCGTATTGCCCTTGGATGGTGCCCTTTCAATCACTGTCCACTGGCCATAGGTCTTCCCGGTTTCATCCTTGAGAGGCTTTCCCATTTGAAATTCCTTTATTCAAATAATGTCATTATACGGGAAAGTTTTCGGATTGGTATTTATTTCAGAACCCTCCAGCAGCAACGATGAATCGGCTCCGATTGAAAGCCGGGTTGGTACTCACCAGTTCATCAGCGAAGGCTTCGATCATCTGTTGAGTTGCACCTTGGCGCTTGAGAACAGAAGCAATGAGAATGTAGTCTTTCTTGGACATGATATTGCCTTTCCTAAAATAATGTCACAATCCGTTTTGAATTGCAAAACGGTCGATGATTGGGACATTCAATACAGACTGAAGTCCCAGGGCATAACACTCGGCTTCCACATGGGTAGGCAGGTCTGCCTCCCACCGCAGGGGAGCAAAGTCAGGTTCCTCTTGGACTCTGACATAGACCCCAAAGTCCTCGGGGTTGTCGTTGTCCTCCTCTATACAGTCGTGCTCGTAGTTGAACCGAACACCGTAGAGGACGATTTCAATGATGTTGGACATTTCACACCTCACTTCCGTACAGATACGGACTTTTGATTGGGGACGACATGCAGTACGAACTCTTCGTCTGCATAGAACTCAAGGTCGTTCTCCCGTTTCTTCCGCAGAAACTGGAGACGGGGAAACTTCGGCTTGACCTTTGGATTGCTGCGTTGCGATTGATTCATGGTTCTTCCTTTCAAATAGTGACAGTAAACGATTCACCCGGTTCCAGGTTGCGAACGAACTCATACGAGATGCCTCCTATACGGTCCCAGGAAATGATCCCGTTCCGTTGAAGGTAGATGATTTCATTTGTGGCAAGTATCGCAATGAGAAGCTCCCCGCTACTGTCCTTCATGAGGCACGGGACACAACAGGCAATACGCTTTTGCTCCTCTTTCTTCAGTCTCATCTCAATTTTCATTTGATTCTCTCCACTCGGATCAGGTATTGGACTCGTCCGACATTTGCAGCGGACACGGCGGTAAACAGGGAGGTGCGGAACTCCTTGCCTTCAAGCTCGGCAGGCCGGCGACTCTTCGCCACGTTCCACATCCTCATGTCGTTCTGGTACGACTTCAGGGTTGTTTCGACCCACAACGTATCCATCGGCATCAGGGCTGCCAGTCGGGCGCTGCGGCTGTTCTTGTGTAAGGTCATAGTTCAGCAGGTGCAGATTTCAAAGACACCGCCACCGATGTAATCAAGGGCGGGGACTACTTCTTCGAGTTCTCCATCCCTGTCCTCAGCCAATTGGTTTGCAACTTGCTCTGCCTTTCCAGAGCACTCCTCAAAAATGTAGGCATAGGTGCCTTCGTCGTGGACTGCGATTTTTGCGACATAAAGCGGCATGATTATTCCTTTCCAAACGTTTGGAATTAACGAGGTTCACGAGGAACTTCCTGTACCTGGGTGGGTAGGTCTTTCACCTCAAGAGTTGACTCAAATACCTTCCACCCACAGACAAACCCAGGAGGGAATACTTTTTGGACCTCCTCGATTGACTCAGCCCGATAGGTTCCATGGAACACCAAGGTCTCATTCCCACAGAAGTCCCCATAGTAGGCATAGACGTCGAACTTCATCTCAGGCATCCATCCAATCTGTGATGTACAGGTAGCCATAGCTGGCATTGGTGTTCATCCGGACATGGAATTTGCCATCATCAAACGAGTGCAGCTTGTCCTCGTTTCCGTAGCAGCGGCGGGACTCTTTCTCGATCCAGTCCCAACCCGGGCCTTCGAACCACCACATGAATTCCTGGCCTTCATCAGAATTGATTTTGAAATCCTTGCGGTCTCCCAGTACCTCCGGGAAACCTTGGCGCAGGATGGCACGGCAGCCGAAGTAGGCAGGGGCGTCGTCGGGTATCAGGTCGGGTAGTCCCCAGACAGGTGATTTCATTTCAGTTCCTTCCGGTACCGTTCTATTTCGTTCGTCAAAATCTTCATGCACTTCAGGAGTGCAACTCGCTCAGGACGCCTGTCCCGTCCTCCCATGTTGGCATGGAGTCGGTTCATGTCCTCGACCAGCTTCAGGAGGTTTGGTGTCTCGTCCCGTTCGTACTGTCGGAGGTTCATGATTCTTCCTCCACAGTCCATCTGAGAGCCTTTGACTCACACCAGTTGATGACGGTTGAGACATCCTTCCCAATCGCCCACTTGAGTGATTCACATGCCTCAGTCACTTTGCAGTCCATCGTTTTGAACCAGAAACTGGCATTGATATTCATTGCTCTGTACATCACGATTCAAGCTCCTCCCCATTGCAGATGAAGTAGTAGCACTCGACACACACCTCATAGGCGATGTAGTCCTCGTTTTCAGCCGGGTTCTCAGGCAGGCCTGTCACGGCAAACCTTGCGCCGGCCAGCCCAGAGCCACAGCAGTCACAGGCCCAGGTTCCAAACTCATTGACTTGGTCGTCCAGTTCGGCGTCGTCGAAGATGCGGCCCTTGACATGGGCACTGCCGCAGTCGGGGCACCAGTCGTCGAAATCAGAAGGCTCCGGGGTTCCCTTCATGGTTCGGGTTTGGTGATCCACGCAACCACAGTCCAGACAGGTGATCTCGGCTCGGACTTCCCGGCTATGCTCGGCCCGGGGCCAGCCCGGGACGACGTGGGGAAATTTCTCGGTCGCCAGATTGGCGACACAGTCGGAAATGTGGCTCATCTCACAGCCCCTTCAACTGGAGCATGGCTGCCAAGCTGGCATAGCCACAGTGCGTCGGGGTTTCCCCCTTCGAAATCCCGTAGCAACCAGTTCCCGGGTTGAAGTACAGGTGGTATTCGCCATGGATCGGGTGATTGATGCTGCCAATATGGCGGTTATCAGATTTGTTCGCGTTCATGTTCCTATCCTTCTGAAGTGTCAATATCAAGGAGCTTTTTCAATTGCCCTGCGGCTGCAATCACTGATGGGGCGTGATTGACCTTGTTTTCTGCTACCTGATGCACAACTGCCACCAGCATGTCGTACTCGTCCTGAGTTTCGAGCACGATGGTGACGGGTCGGAATGCCGGATCAGCTTGGGTTACTTGCATCACAGCCTCCGAATCGTTTGAACAAAGCAGGAATCATCCACACGGAGACACAGATAGCTGACTCCGTGCAGGCTCCAGACTACGAATTGGGTCATCATTGCAGTTCCTCCGGGATTGCCGACTAGTTCACTGGTTTTGATTTTCATTTGCAACTCTCCTCCACAACGATGCCCTCAGCTTCGAGGGCTTTCCAGACGTCACTGGGCAGGGCATAGACGCCGTCGTAGTCAATCAGGTGACGCTGCCCACCAATGGTTTCAAACCAGAGTTCACCGCCACATTCGTCGCCAAGCGTGTTGTGCTCAAAGCAACCGTGATTCTGCTCATGCAGTTCGACAGTGAACTTTCCGGATTGAATCGACTTCAGGACTTGGTAGTAGCTCATTTCAGGTGCTCCCCAATCTTCTCAAGGTATTCCTTGGCGCACAGTTGCCACGCATTGCCAGAGATCAGGGCATTACCAAGGTCTTCCGGGTCAGCATTCACCACCTCCTGAGCATACAGGCGCAGCCCCTCCAGGACGAAAGCGTGCATCAACGCCCCGCTTCTGGAGAATTCCAGGAGATTGATCATGAATTCGGTATTGGTTTGACGACGTCCCATCTCAGTTCTCCAGTGCTTTCTGAGCTTCCTCAACAAACTTGCGAAGACCTTCCTCTGTAAACACCCAGTGGGTACCGCAGGGTTCCTTTTCAAATGCCTGCCCATAGGTCGTCGCACCCTCGATCTCGACACAGTTCTCGGTATCGAGCATGGCGAAAAATCTGTTGGTCATCTCAGTTCTCCCCTTCAAAGTCCCAGTGACCAAGAAACACGCGGCCATCAACTTGCGGCGTGTAGCTTTGAATCTCGTAGTCAGCCGTTACGTTGGTTGGGACGTACCAAATGGCGAAGGGGAATCCAGCCTTGGTCATATGCTGGATCAGGTCGTCGAGGTCTTTGTTCACCTGCCACTCAGCGATTGACGAGGCGAAGAAGTGGAAGCGTTCATTCTTGTGATCGCAGGTGTATTGCAGTTTCTGTTTTGCTTTTGACATGGTATTACTCCTCTTAAAGTTTCCGTATGAGTACGGAATTCCAAACGTTTAGAAATAACCAAACCCTGATTGGTATTGGTGCCCCTCAAGGCCAAATCGCATTCCCCTCCACTGGTATGTGCCATCCTCCTGTAGCCCACATTCATAGAACTGGTACTGCCAGTCACACACGGTGATGTTTCTCAGGGCAGTCAGGAGGCTGCGCTGAACCTGATGCTGGTATCGGTGCACCTCTTGCTCAGAAGTAACCCAAGATGGGTACTCGTTAGGCCAGCGTTCAAGGACTTCGTCCAGAGTCCGAAACACGGAGTCAGGGTAGTAGTCCAGTTGAGCCTCACGGATTTGTTCCAGAGTGGGTTTCATGAATGAAATTCCCACTTCCCGTCGATACAGGACTTCACCGCACCCAGGACATAGGCACGGGAACCAAACTCCTTGATCTCCTGATCGAAGTGATCCACCTTGGCGAGGGGCGACCCCATATACTTGCGGCCTCCGTCCTGATATACCTCGGGCTGGGCGATCAGCGTGGGATAGAACGCGAAAGTGAATTCACGTTGGTCAGTGAAGAACGACCCCGAGACGTACTGCACGGTGTCATCCTTGCCGTCGACGTCGTGCATCCCGTAGGTGACCATCCGACCCACGGCCTCATAAAACTCCTTGAGTTCCTTTGTGTTCTTGGGGGGTGGGAAGGCCCCCATCAAGCCAGAACAGACGAACAACACGAACATGGGCTGATTTAGACATGGTGTATCTCCTAAATTGAAATTGGGTCAGAGTTCGGTAATGATCCCGGCGAGGTCGTGGTAAGTCTCAAATGTGACCTCCTTGAACCACCCGGGGGTGACGCAGATGTCGTCGCCGTGGTCATAGCCGTCATAAAACTCGCTCCACTCGGCTTCTTCGAGTCGCCAATTCTTGGCGATGTCGTCGAGGTGGATTCCGGGGGACTCGTGGTCATCAAGTTTGAATCGAATGGTGGTGCTGAATTCGATCTCACCCACACGCTCGTCGATCTTGCCGACATAGAATTTCATAGCTCTGCTCCAGAGTGAACGACAGTTTCGCCGTCGACCTCAACAAGGATTGCGGTTACTTCATAGGCACGTTTGACCTTGAACTCCTTAGCCGCCTTGTCTCGTGCCTGGAGTTGAGTTTCAGCTTTGACTTCCATCTTCTTGGAGCCAAAGAAACAGACGTAGGTGTTCATGCTTCGTCCTCCCACTTGAGATCAGAGGCACGTTGGCTGCAGAGATAGCACCCACGGTCATAGTTGAACATGACCACTTCCCGAATATCATAGGCTGCCAGATTGAAATTCGAACAGTGAATCTCTCCGTAAACCTGACGGTCGACGTCGTTGAAGAGAATGACGCCCTCATGGGGCTTGTACTCCATGACGATGCGCTGCCCCTTCTCGGTATAGGGGCGCTGGGTGTTGTACTGAATTCGCATGTGCTTCTCCTTCTGAGTTGCGGCCCGAATCAGGCCGGGTAAGAAAAATCCGGATGGGTTCAAGATTTCACCCGGTTATGCCGCAGCCCCGGCACCACGACACAGCGGCTGTCGAGGTCGCGGAGGTAATCAAGCTCCTTTTGAGCCCACTTCTGATTGAAGAACCGATCACCCTCCTCATACTTGTCGTATGGCGTGTTGATGCAGCCGATCTTCCCCGTGTCCAGCCTGACCGGGCAGCCGCCACAGAAGATGAGGTAATCCTCAATCCGGTACTGCGTACAGAGCCCACACCCGTCAGAGCCAATCCCATCCTTATCGGGATCAATCGTCCCGTCTGGACCACACTTTTTCCAGGCCTTCACAACACGCTCCCACTTCCGTATGGATACGGAAATGGCTTGCTTTCCCTTCTTGCTGACTTCAATGATCTTGGACATGATGCCCTCCTTGTGAAAATGACAATTCCAAACGGTTTAGAAATTCCGGTAGTAACACCAGCCTGATCCACGTTGGAACCGGTGAAGCCGGGGATTGGACAAGCCTCCGCAGAGGTAGAAGTGAATCTTCGAGATGCGTTCGTATCCCATGTCAGTACCCCATGCTCTCTGCGGTGTAGTCACGCTGGGAACTGTCGTCACACTTCCAGACCGGAAAGCGTTTCCGATCCGGCTTCTTGTCGTAGTGACAGAGGGGCAACTTCTGCCGATCATTCTTGCGGCAGAATCCGCTCCAGTAACGATCAAAGCGACCGTCGCAGTCCCTCTCGCAGGTCTTGGATTCAACCCAGATGCGGCAATCGAACCGGGAGACAGAGACGGTTTCAGCCTCATTGCGCCAGCCCTCGTCGGTGTCGTGGTATGCGAACAGGTGAAAACGATACCCCGGCATGATCGTCATGCGCCGGGTTTCACCGTCAAACCGATACCAGAACGAAACCGGAATCTTGCGGAAGTCTCGGGTCTTGGCGTATTTCATGACTTGCTCCACGGGTCGTCACCCCACACGCCACCGCCCTGGGTGATTTCTTCGTCCATTGCTTCAGCAGCCAGGATCAGCATGTCCCAGAGTTCGTTCCGATACTCGATCAACTCGGGGCAGAAATTGTCCACGTTGAACCACGATTGCTCAGGAAACACGACACAGGCAGCCGATGCGTTGTCCATTCCAATCGTGCGCTGGACAAGGTATCGCAGGTGATTGGTGACCACCCACTCATCACCCGTATCAGCATTGCTCAGGCAATCACAGATATACGGGGTGAGGTGCTTGTCACTTCCTTCCCCCTGGTAACAAGCGCGACCCAATGCAATACACTCGTCCCAATTGGCACGAGCACGCTTGACGAGATCAACAGCTTTATTCGACATGGCATTCTCCTCTTGGTTAAGAATCTCAATGCACTCTGATTTCAGAGCACATTGAGATTCCGTATGAGTACGGAATCAGGTGATGGGTTAGTCCGGAATGGAGAGGGGGTCGAGTTCGTTGGCGACGTCGATACACCGCTCAATTCCAATGTCGGGACTGATGTAGGAATTGATTGCAGCGCAGATCACCTCCACAAAATCCTTGGCCTCCTTCAGCCCCAGGCTGATACCCGGGGGAGTGGCGGTGAATTCATAACCCGCAGCCGCCAAGGTGTCCAAGGCTCTCTGCACTTCAGGGGGCGTGGTGTTCGGGATCAGCGCCTTATCCGTATCCATACGGAAGCTGGTGCGCAGGTACCTGATTGCGTCCACCCGGTGATTCAGGATCAGGAACTGGAAGAAAGCGTTATAGCTGAAGGGGAAATTGATTTTGATTTCCCGCAGGATCAGGCCAGCTTCAAAGCGCAAGCCATTGATGAGGTTAACGACGTCGTCGTGGGTTGAGGAATCGCGCATGGTGTTACTCCTTTAAATGGATTTCTAAACGGTTTGGAATTGAGGATCAGTTCAGGACACGGACTGCCCAGTCATCCGGGTAAAGTTGACTAGCAAGGGCGAGGAGAGCGTGGGTAGCCTCCTCGTCCCCTCCCAGGAGCATCCCAGTCAGGCCATGGGATTCGAGGAAGTCCCCCATACATTCAGCCCAGAGTTCCGCACGGGTTTCATCTTGAAAAACCCCGGCGCTTACGAGGACACTGGTCTCCTCGTCGAACAGGAACCCGCCGATGGGCAGGAGTTCGTCGTTCTTCATGAATTTGATGAGTTTCATTTCCGGTTCCTCCGTTTCGATTTGTAAGCGGCCTTGGCTTTTGCTTTGTCCTTGGCCGATTTCTTGCCCTTGTTTGCGCCGGCTCCGGGTGTCCAGTTCAGGCTTGGTGCAAAGCCCGTCGTCGCCGTCGAGGCCATGGCAAGGGCGGCAGCTAGTGTCAGGCTTGATTTCATTTCCGGTTCTCCTTCAGGAATTGGCTATAGGCCGCGAACCATTCTTGGATCGGGATTTCCTTGATTGAATAGGTATTGTGAGTGCTCATGTCAGCCTCCTTATTGAGTTGGGTAAGAATCCAAATGAACCCTGATTTCAAGGTTCATTTGGATTCCGTATTGATACGGAATCTCTTTTTGGAATTGTGTCAATTCCAAACGTTTGGATTACAGGACAACGTGAGCCTTGACCTGAGCCAGCACTCGTGGAAGCTCCGAGTAGCAGTTCAAGGTAGGAACCCCATTAGGGTTCAGGACTTCGAGGGCATAGACACCACCACAATTGATTGCATTGATGACGTAGCCGTCAGTGCCGAGCAGGTGGAACTGTCCGACCGTATTGAGTTGGTCGAGAAGGGTTTGAATCAGGATTGACATTTTGATGCTCCTTATGAGTGATGACACGAGGGATGCGGACTGTATTCTCAATTTCAAATTGAGTCAAGATTCCGCCACTACACATAATGCCGAGAGCATACTTGCGATGCTCATTGACGCAAAACCAAGCTGGGCCGAAAACGAATTTTCGACCCGGCACAGCACGAACGACCCCAGCCCGATAGCAATCAGCAATGACACCGACCACCACTTCGACCGATTTTTGAACCGATTTTGATTCAGATTCATGTTGGATTCTCCTAAGTCCTTGAATTCACAGTGAAAAATGTGAATATGCGTAAGAAAACAGAAAAAGTCCCGTATAACCAATGGGTTACATGCTTAAGTGGAGCATAAAATCGGGATTTTTGTGTAAGGGGGTCGCCAAGTGAGAAATTGAATGATAGAAATTTTTTATTGAAATTCTAAAACTCAATTTTCAGTGATACTTTTTGACGGTCTCTTAAATATTCATAAGATATAAAGGAAAGTACTTATGAAATAGAGACTTGGATCAACAAGTAGAGCATATTGAGGCTTGGAAGCCACAATTCACTTGGCATAAAAATGATATCCATGAACCCACTATTAAGCGGGTTGGTGCATATCACTTGAGGTTTCGACTTGCACATGGTTGATGTCGTCGTCGTGGGTTAGGCAATAAATCCATACCACGACCTGACATCAGGCAAGCTCTACTAACTCCATACATCCCCACAGACCTATTCATGACGGCTTTTTGGCAAGTCATGACCCAATTCTGCTATGCGTTGTCAGCGCAGGGAGCAGAACATCCCAACCACCCTCAGACTTGGGGATTCACACTACTGTAAGAACTTTTGCGATTTTTTCTCAACTTCTGGGCAGCGGCACAACCCGCTTATAACCATTTCTGACTTTTTGCATCGTTGCTTATAACTTTGAATCAGGGAGTCAGGGAGCAACCCACAACATATCTCATGGCACCCTCCAGGATGTTTTCACAGGCATCATGCGCGGCTGGCCTAAGCCACAGGATTTCCAAACGTTTGGATTAGGTTGTCTGGATGACCTGCTTGCCTGCTTATGCGTTAGCCCCTTGATTTTCACTTTCTCGCAGGGTTTATTTGACTGTTTCCACACCTGAAACTGGATCAAGAAGCAATCGCCTCAGTCTATTTCGTGTGCTGCCGGGTTACTTCACAGTAAGTTTCGGCTGAGTTTTCGACAGTGAAAAGATCGTTTTCCAAACGTTTGGAATCGTTGCCGCCCCCGGCAGCGCCCCCGGCAGCGGCAGCGCCCCCGGCAGCGGCAGAGCCCCCGGCCACGGCCACGGCCACGGCAGCGACAACAATTCCAAACGTTTGGAAAGAGCAAAAGAAAGCGCCCCCGAT
>ERZ1645187.199-NODE-199-length-57635-cov-21.730392_pt1 | contig 57635 bp, 42 predicted proteins | sample MGYA00575352_ERZ1645187 | MGnify/ENA primary metagenome ERZ1645187 (study PRJEB40837, sample SAMN11349314) | freshwater sediment metagenome | isolation source: river sediment | host: Sediment | place: India: Wazaribad , New Delhi | collected 2017-02-21 ... | reverse complement strand
AGGATGTACAGACGGTTGTTTGCGCTCATTGCTCTTCTCCTTGTTGTGCCTGTTTCCTTTGATCGTTCCCACGCTGGAGCGTGGGAACGATCAAGCGATCAGGACTATTTTCTGATCATGGTGAGCAGCATCTTGAACTGAGGATTTGCTTTTAAGGAATGTGGCCTGTTGGCGGGCATTATGATCATCTCGCCTTCTTTGACGGTATGTAAGTATCCGTCTATGGTGATGTCTGCAGTGCCTTCTATGATTTGGACAAAGGCGTCAAAAGGTGCAGTGTGCTCACTCAGCCCCTGTCCGTGGTCGAAAGCAAAGACCGTAACCGTGCCAACGCTCTTGTCGATAAGCGTGCGACTGACAACGGATCCGGTCTGATACGAGACCAGGTCTTTAATGTTAAGAACTGCGCTGGCAAGGGTATTCATGTCTGGCATCTGAGTCTCCCTATTTTTTGGGTAACAGTACCCTTGGGATCAAGGGTCGAAGAAACAAGCTGATCAGAAATCGCCGAAAAATATTCAAAGTTATCCGCTTCTGATCAAGGCGAAAACCGACCCTTGTCCTGTGATTGTTTCGTTTGTACAGGTTGCTCTCCTGCCCCCTTGCGGGGCCGTGCGAGTTGTCGGTTTGCCGCTTGGGCGCGGCGTCAAACAAGGGTGCAGGCACTGGCGGCGCCGGTGTCTGTACGCGGTTGATGGAGTTGCCGCGCGCCACCCTCACTTCTTCACGAACCGGACCAGCACCTTGTACTTTTTCGTGTCCAGATCGCGGGGCAGGGCCTTGCCGTCCGCTATCATCAGGGTGAGCACGCGGCCGTTGGGCGGGTCGCGGCGGGCCTGCTTGCGCCGCTCCTGGCCGGCCGGGCCGACGGTGCGCTGGCGGGGCGGGCGCACGTGCAGCAGTTCAGCCTCCACCAGGCCGCCGGGTTGCGGGTTGCGGTCGGCGGGCGAGCCGGGCGGGTTGATCGAGCCGATGATGATGTCCACCATGGGGTGTTCCTCCGAGCAAGGGGGGAGGGGGCGTGGTCCGGCGCTCAGGGGCGGCGCTCCGGGCCGGGGTGATCGCGTTCCAGGTCGAGCAGGGCCTGCTTGAGCGGCAGCCCGCCGCCGAAACCGGTGAGGCTGCCGTTCGCGCCGATCAGCCGGTGGCAGGGCACGATGATGGCCACCGGGTTGGCGTGGGCCGCGCCGCCCACGGCCCGGGCCCTGGCGCGGCTGCCGAGCCGCTCGGCCAGCTCGCCGTAGCTGAGCGTCCGGCCGTAGGGGATGGTCTGCAGTTCGGCCCAGACGCGCAGCCGGAAGGGCGTGCCATGGAGGGCCAGCGGCAGGTCGAAGGTGTGCAGCCGGCCGGCCAGGTAGGCGCGCACCTGGCGGGCCGCCTCGGCCAGCAGCGGGTGGTCGGCCGGGGCGATGCGCACCAGGTCGGTGCGGTCGAGCGTCTCGCCGGGCAGGCAGAGGTGGGTCAGACCGTGGGCGTCCGCGGCCAGAAGCATCTCGCCAAAGGGCGTGGTCAGGGGGGCGCAGGTCAGCATGCATCGCTCCGTGCAGGTGGGTCGGGCTTCAGGGCCAGGAGGTCGGTTTGTTCCAGGCGGGCGAGGAGCAGCTCCTCCACCCGGGTCTGCTGGCCGAGGACTGCGGCGGCGCGGCGGAAGAGTTCGGCCAGGCCCGCGGCCGGGGTGGTGTCGAGGATGGCGCGGCAGTTGTAGTTCAGGCAGAAGATCGGCTTGATGAGCAGCACGCAGCCGCGTTCACCGAGGAACCGGCAGCCGGCCGGGTCTGTGCCCACCGGGCGCACGTCGCCGCCGAGCAGGAGGTTTATGAGCAGCAGTACCGCGTCCACGTTGTCGGCCATGTAGGCGCTGCAGCAGCCGCCGTCCGGCCGGCTGGCGCAGGCGGTGCAGAGGGCGCCGAAGTCCAGGCGGCGCATGTGGGCGGCGAGCGCTTCGGCGTGCTTGCGCAACTCGGCCAGGGCCGCGGCGAGGGCGGTCTCCTCCGGTCGTGCCGCGAACACGGCGTGCAGCCGGCGGGCCGAGGCCAGCTTGTCGGCCGGGGTGCCGCTGTACAGGCGTTCCAGGAGCAGGGCGGCGCGGGTGGTCATCATCGGAAAATCCTCTCAGCGGACGGCCAGCTGCATGAACTGCTGCCACACCGGCGCGGCCGCCCGACCGCCGGTTTCACCCGCGCCCAGGGAGGCGGAGCGGTCGTGCCCGATCCACACGCCGGTGGTCAGCCCCGGGGCGGAGCCGACGAACCAGGCGTCGATGTTGTTGTCCGTGGTGCCGGTCTTGCCGCTGGCGCCGCGCACGCCGGCCGCGTTTTTGCCGGTGCCGCGCCGCACCACCTGGGTGAGCGTCGCCTGCAGCCAGTCGGCGGTGGCCGGGGCCAGCGCCCGCTCGGCCGGGGCCTGCGGCCAGGGCGTGATCCTCCCGTCCCGGTCCTGCACCCGGGTGATGCCCACCGGTTTGTGGAACAGGCCGCGGTTGGCAAAGGCGGCGTAGGCCGCGGTCAGTTCGAGCACGCTCACCGGCGAGGCGCCGAGCGCGAGCGTCAGGTCGGGCTGCAGGGGCGCGGTGATGCCCAGCCGCCCGCTCAGGCGGACCACCGGGTCCAGGCCGGTCTGGCGCAGCAGCCGCACCGCGGCCACGTTGCTCGAATGGACCAGGGCCTCGGCCAGGCTGAGCGCGCCGCGGTACTCGCCGCGGAAGTTGGTCGGCCGCCAGAGTCTGCCGCCGCCGCTGGGCAGGGCCAGGGGCGTGTCCTGGAGCACGGTTGCGGGCGGCACCCCTCCTTCGAGCGCGGCCGCGTAGACGAGCGGCTTGAAGGCCGAGCCGGGCTGGCGATTGGCCTGCACCGCCCGGTTGAACGGCGCGCTCTGGAAATCGGCGCCGCCGATCATGGCCAGGATGCGGCCGCTGGCCGTGTCCAGGGCCACCAGCGCGCCCTGCGGCGGCGGTTCCTGCGGGTGGCGTTCGTGCACCCGGGCCACGCCCTCCTGCACCGCCCGGGCCGCGGCCAGCTGGAGCACGCTGTCCACGGTGGTGGCCACTCTCAGCCCCTTGCGGAACAGCTCCTCCTCGGTGAAGCGGGTGAGCAGTTGGCTGCGCACATAGAGCGAGAAGTAGCCGTGCACTGCCCGCCGCCAGTTGGCGCTGGTGCGCAACCCCTGGTCCCAGGCGGCCCGGGCCGCCTCGGCGGTGACGATGTTGTCCTCGGCCATGCGGTTGAGCACGTAGCGCTGCCGCGCCCGGGCGGCCTCCGGGTTGCGCAGGGGCGAGTAGTTGCTCGGCGACTGCGGCATCCCGGCGAGCACGGCGATCTCGCCCAGGTCCAGGTCGCGGGCGTGCTTGTTGAAGTAGGTGCGGGCCGCGGCCTCGACCCCGTAGGCGCCCTCGCCCAGGTAGATCTCGTTCAGGTAGAGGTAGAGGATCTCCTCCTTGGTGAGCATGCGCTCGATGCGGTGGGCGAGTATCGCCTCGGCCAGCTTGCGCAGGTAGCTCTTCTCCGGGGTGAGCAGCAGGCCGCGGGTGATCTGCTGGGTGATGGTCGAGCCGCCCTGGCTGCGGCGGCCGGCGAGCAGGTTGTTGATCGCGGCCCGGGCGATGGACCAGCCGTCCAGGCCGGTGTGCTCCCAGAAACGGCTGTCCTCGGCGGCGACAAAGGCCCGGGGCAGGAGCGGGGGCATCTCCTCGTAGGGGATGACGATGCGGAACTGGTGGGCGATGGCGTCGATGGGCCGACCGCGGCGGTCGAGCACCAGGGTGGCCACCTGCGGCCGGTAGTCGGCCACGGTGCGGATGTCGGGCAGGCCGAGGAACCAGGCGAGCACCGTGCCGATGCACACCGTGACCACACCGGCGACGATGAGCAACAGGGTGATGAGCGGCCGCTGGTCGAGCACCCGGCGGGGTGTGCGGGTGTGTTCCATCTCGGCGGGAATGTCCGCTTTTTCCAAGGGCAGGGTGGACAAGGGCGGGCGGAAACAGTAGTGTTGGTGACGGTGCCCGGGCGGCGGGCTCGAGGGGGTTGCCGGCCGGCTGCGGACGGCCCGGCGGCCGCCCAGGCCACGCTACCATGGTTTCGTTCTTTCGGCATCCCCAAACAAAAACATCCACCATTCCGAACTCTTGTCCCGAATACGCCTGCTTTCCGAACAGCTCGCCAACCAGATCGCCGCCGGCGAGGTGGTGGAGCGTCCCGCCTCGGTGGTCAAGGAACTGGTCGAAAACAGCCTGGACGCCGGCGCCAGCCGCATCGATGTCCAGGTGGAGGGTGGCGGCAGCCGGCTGTTGCGCGTGGCCGACGACGGTGCGGGCATGGACGGCGACGACGTGCTGCTCAGTCTCGAGCGCCATGCCACCTCCAAGCTCCGCGACGAGAGCCAGCTGGCCGCCATCGGCACCCTCGGATTCCGCGGCGAGGCCATCCCCAGCATCGCCTCGGTCTCGTGGCTGCGCATCCTCTCCCGGCCGCGCGGCCAGGACCTCGGCACCCGCGCGGACATCCGCCACGGCAGCCTGCAGGCGGTGCACCAGGACGGCTGCGGTCACGGTACGGTCATGGAGGTGCGCCACCTGTTCGGCAACATGCCGGCCCGGCGCAAGTTCCTGAAATCGGTGCGCACCGAACTGGCCCACATCGAGGAGGTGGTGAAAAACCTGGCCCTGGCCCACCCGGCCACCGGGTTCCGCCTGACCATGGACGGCCGCGAGACCTTTGCCTGGCCGCCCGGCGGGGATCTGGAAGGCCGGGTCCGCCAGGTGTTTCGCGCCCGGGGACCGCTGCTGCCGCTGACCGGCTCCGGCAGCGCGGACAGCGAGGGCATGGTGGTGGCCGGTTTTCTGCTGTTGCCGGAGAGTTCGCCCGCGACCAGCGCCCGCCTGCGCCTGTTGGTCAACGGCCGGCCGGTGCAGGACGGGATGCTCCGCCACGCGGTGACCGAGGGCATGCAGGGCTTTCTCATGAAGGGCTATCAGCCGGCCGGGGCGCTGTTGCTCACCGTGCCGCCGGAGCAGGTGGACGTGAACGTGCACCCGGCCAAGCGCGAGATCCGCTTCCGCCGGGGCGAGGTGGTGCACCGCTTCGTGGCCGCGGCCGTGGCCCGGGCCATGGCCGCCTACCAGCAGGAACTGCGCGCCGGCGTGTTCACGCCCGGGGCACCGGCCGCATCGTCCGATCCGGCCACGATCAGCGCCCCCGCGCCGCGGCCGGGCGGGCTGGCCGAACCCGAACCCGCCTTCCGGCCGGAGCCGGTGCGCCTGCCGGTCGCGCCCCTGACCACGGCCGAGCCGGGTGTGCGCCCGCCGGCCGCACCGGTGTCCGTGTCCGGTCCACCTGTCGCCCCGGCCTTCGCGCCGGATGAGCGTGGTTCGTCGGCTGCGCTCGAACCGCTCCCGGCGCCCGCGGACCCGGCCGAGGACTTCACCGGCCTGACCCTCATCGGCCAGCTGTTCGCCCTCTACCTGCTCTGCGAAAAGGACGGCCAGTTCATCGTCATCGACCAGCACGCGGCCCACGAGCGGCTGCTCTACAACCAGCTGCGCCGCGGCTACCTGGAGGCCCGGGTGCCGCAGCAGACGCTGCTCTTCCCGGCCACCGTGGAACTGAGCCCGGCCCGGGCCGAGACCATGGAGGCCCGCGGGGCCGAGGTGGCGGCGCTCGGGGTGCGGGCCGAGCACTTCGGCGACTCCACCTGGGCGGTCACGGCCCTGCCGGCCGCGGTCAGCCACGAGGACCCGGGCGCGCTGCTCGGCGAGATCCTCGACGGCCTGCGCGGCCCGGTGCGGACCGAGGCGGACCGGCCGGTGCCCCGCGCGGTGGACGACCTGCTCGCCGCCATGGCCTGCAAGGCGGCGATCAAGGCGGGCAACCGGCTGCAGCCGGCGGAGATGCTCCGCCTCCTGGCAGCCATGCAGGCGGACCCGGTCTTTTCCCACTGCCCGCACGGCCGGCCGGTGCTGCGGGTCTTTCCCGCCCGCGAGGTGGAAAAATGGTTCCACCGCCACGGCGGCTGAAGCACCACGGCCCGGCGCCCGCGCCGGCAGTCAACACGAGGAACCCATGGCACGACGGCAATTGCAGGAACTGGAGATCAGGCAGGAGTGGTGCAAGGGCTGCGGCATCTGCGTCGCCTTCTGCCCCAAACAGGTGCTTGAGCAGGACGCGGACGGCAGGGCCGTGGCCGTGCGGCCGGAGGACTGCATCTGCTGCCTGATGTGCGAGCTGCGCTGTCCGGATCTCGCCATCACCGTGCACACAACCCGGGAAGATGACCATGCAGAAGCGGATACGGTTTGTCCAGGGCAATGAGGCCTGCGTCGAGGGTGCGCTTTATGCGGGCGTGTCCTTTTACGCCGGCTACCCGATCACCCCGTCCACCGAGATCGCCGAACTGCTCAGCGAGCGGCTGCCTGCCCGGGGCGGCAAGTTCATCCAGATGGAGGACGAGATCGCCTCGATGTGCGCCATCGTCGGCGCCTCGCTCACCGGCCGCAAGGTGATGACCGCCACCAGCGGGCCGGGCTTCTCGCTCAAGCAGGAGGCCATCGGCTACGCCTGCATGGCCGAGATCCCCTGCGTCATCGTCAATGTCCAGCGCGGCGGGCCGTCCACCGGCAACCCCACCCATGTCGGCCAGGGCGACGTCAACCAGGCGCGCTGGGGCACGCACGGCGACCACAACATCATCGCCCTGACCGCCTCCAACCACCAGGATGTGTTCGCCGTCACCGTGGACGCCTTCAACCTGGCCGAGACCTACCGCACCCCGGTGATCCTGCTGTTCGACGAGGTGATCGGCCACATGCGCGAGCGGCTGGTGCTGCCCGAGCCGGGCGAGCTGGAACTGGTCGAGCGGCTGCACACCTCGGTGCCCAAGGACGTGGACTACCATCCCTACCTGCCGCGCGAGGACGGCCGCCTGCCCATGTCGGATTTCGGCGGCGAGCACCGCTACAACGTCACCGGCCTGTACCACGATATGTGGGGCTTCCCGACGAGCAGCCCGAAGATCGTCAACGGCCTGCTGCGCCACCTGATGGACAAGATCGACAACCGGGTGCACGAGATCACGCGCTGCAAGGAGCACTATATGGACGGGGCCGAGTACGTCCTCGTCGCTTACGGCGCCTCGGCCCGCTCGGCCATTCACCTGGCCAGGTCGCGGCGGCGGCGCGGGGAGCCGATCGGGGTGATCGAGCTGCAGACCCTGTGGCCCTTTCCAGCGCACCTGGTCCGCGAGAAGTGCCGCGCGGCCAAGGCGGTGCTGGTGGTGGAGATGAACATGGGCCAGGTGCTGCACCAGGTGCGGGCCGCGGTGGCCGAGCCGGAGCGGGTGTTCCTGGTCAACCGCTTCGACGGCATGCTCATCACCCCCACCAACATCCAGCAGATCATCCGCGTCATCCAGGGGAGGGGCATGTGACATGGCCGTACACGACTACATCCGCCAGCGGTTTTTTCCGCACATGTGGTGCCCGGGCTGCGGCCACGGCATCGTCCTCAACGCCCTGCTGCACGCGGTGGACGGCATGGGCCTGGACAAAAAAGACCTGGTCATGGTCTCGGGCATCGGCTGTTCGGCGCGCATTTCCGGCTACGTGGATTTCCACAGCCTGCACACCCTGCACGGCCGGGCCCTGGCCTTTGCCACCGGGCTCAAGCTGAGCAAGCCCGAGCTGAGGGTGATCGTGCCCATGGGCGACGGCGACGCCCTGGCCATCGGCGGCAACCATTTCATCCATGCCGCCCGGCGCAACATCGACCTGACCGCCATCGTCATGAACAACCGCATCTACGGCATGACCGGCGGCCAGTTCTCGCCGCTATCCGGCCCGGGCATCCTGGCCACCACCGCGCCGTACCGGAACATCGACAGCGATTTCGACGTGGTCGAGCTGGCCCGGGCCGCGGGGGCGAGCTTCGTCGCCCGGACCACCACCTACCACGTGCACGAGGCCATCGATCTGCTCACCAGGGCCATCGCCCACAAGGGGTTCTCGGTGGTGGAGATCCTCAGCCAGTGCCCGACCTATTTCGGCCGCAAGAACAAGCTCGGCGAGGCCGCCGAGATGCTGGTGCAGTACCGCACGACCACCGCCCGGCTCGGCTCCCGGCGTCTGGCCGAACACCCCGGGCTCATCGCCCGGGGGGTCTTTGTCGAGACTCAGCGGCCCGAATACTGCGAGTCCTACGACCAGGTCATGGCCCGGGCCATGGCGGAGGCACAGCGATGAGAACGCGCATCGTCTTTTCCGGTTCCGGCGGCCAGGGCGTGGTCACCGCGGCCATTCTGCTCGGCGAGGCGGCGGTCATCCACGAGGGCATCAACGCCGTCCAGTCGCAGAGCTACGGGGCCGCGGCCCGGGGCGGGGCCACCCGCGGCAATGTCATCCTCTCGGACGAGGCCATCAACTTTCCCTCCATCACCCAGCCGAACATCGGCGTCTGTCTCACCCAGGAGGCCTACAACAGCGTGGGCCCGGAGATGCGGCCGGGCGGGATCATGCTCACCGACACCCGCTTCGTGGCGACCACCCGCAAGGTGGACGCCCGCCAGGTGGAACTGCCCCTGTACGACACGGTGATGCGGGAGATCGGCAAGCCGATCGTGTTCAACATCTGCGTCCTCGGCGGGCTGCTCGGCCTGGTCGACCTGGTCCGCACCGAGTCGGTGGAAGCGGCCATCCGCGACCGGGTGGCCGGGGACTTCGTCGAGCTGAACATCCGCGCCCTGCACCTGGGCTTTGCGCTTGGCCGGCCGCACCGGCGCTGATCCGGAAGGCGCCGATTTCGCCACGGGCGCATTGACAGGGCCGCCCGGTGGCGGCTACTATGGCGCCCTTTGTCCCCTGTTCGCTGACTCCCTGCCCGGCCGCCCGCCGCGGCAACTCCTGACGGTACACTGCCATGATACGATCTGTGACTCTCTCCAGTGACGAGGGGCGCCGCGCCCTTCAGGGCCTGGTCGACCGGTTCAGCGAGGAGACCGGCTGCCGGGAGGTGGTTCGGACCATCCTCGACCGGGTCCGCCGGGAAGGCGACGCGGCGGTGGTCGACTACTGCCGCCGGTTCGACTGCCCGACCATGACCGCGGCAACGCTCAGGGTGAGCGAGGCCGAGTTCGCCCGGGCCGAGCGGGAGGTGGACGACGACTTCCGCGCCACCCTGCGTTTCGCCGCGGACCGCGTCCGCCGCTTCCATGAACGCGAACTGGACGATTCCTGGCTGCTTACCCGCGACGACGGCACCATCACCGGCCGGCTGGTGCGGCCGGTGGATTCGGCCGGCCTGTACGTGCCCGGCGGCACCGAGGGATCGACGCCGCTGGTCAGCTCGGTGCTGATGAACGGCATCCCGGCGCAGATCGCCGGCGTCGGCCGGCGGGTGATGGTCACCCCGCCGAACCGGGAAGGGCGGGTCAGCCCGGCCCTGCTCGTGGCCGCGCGCGAGATCGGCATCGACGAGGTCTACAAGACCGGTTCGGCCTGGGCGGTGGGCGCGCTGGCCTTCGGCACCGCCACCATTCCCCGGGTGGACGTGATCGTCGGCCCGGGCAACCAGTACGTGGCCGAGGCCAAGCGCCAGGTGCAGGGCCGGGTGCGCATCGACATGCTCGCCGGCCCGAGCGAGGTGCTGGTGATCGCCGACCACACGGCCGACCCGGCCTTCATCGCCGCCGACCTGCTCGCCCAGGCCGAGCACGACCCGCAGGCCCTGGCCGTGGCCCTGGTCACCGAGCCCGGGCTGGCCGCGGCCATCGAGGGTGAGCTGGCGCGCCAGCTGCCGCTGCTCGCCCGGGCCGACATCGCCCGCGCCGCGCTCGCCGCCCGCGGCCTGATCGTGACCGTCACGGACCTCGACGAGGCGATCGGGCTGGCCAACGACATCGCCATCGAGCACCTCGAATTGCAGGTGACCGAGCCCTGGCAGTGGCTGGCGAAGATCCGCCACGCGGGCGCCATCTTCCTCGGCAGCTGGACCCCGGAGGCGGCCGGCGACTACGTGGCCGGGCCGAATCACGTGCTCCCGACCATGGGCACGGCCCGCATCGCCTCGGCGCTCGGGGTGGAGACCTTCCTCAAGAAGAGTTCGATCATCAGCTACAGCCGTGCGGCCCTGGTGGCGGACGGCGACCATATCCGCCGGCTGGCCGCGCTCGAAGGATTGACCGCGCACGGCAACTCGGTGGCGGTGCGGCTTGGCGCAGCCGATCGCTGACAGCCGCGACCTGCTCGTCCGCGGGGCGGCGCAGCTTGGCCTCGCGGTGGACACGGCCGGGGTGGAGCGGCTGCTCATCTACCTGGCCGAGTTGATGAAGTGGAGCCGTCGGGTCAACCTGATCGCCCGCGACACCCCGGAAGCCCAGGCGGTGGAGACCCATTTCCTCGACTCGCTCACCCTCCTGCCCTTTGTGGACGAGGCAGCGGCGCCGCACCTGCTCGACGTGGGCAGCGGCGCCGGCTTTCCCGGCCTGGCGCTCGCCTGCGTGCGGCCTGAGGCCCGTTGTACCCTGTGCGAGCCGCGCCAGAAGCGGGTCAGCTTCCTCCGCCACGTTGTCCGCACCCTGGGCCTTGTGAACGTCGAGGTGGTGGCGGACCGGGTCGAGGCGCACGCCGCGGACTGGCCGGGGCGGTTCACCCACCTCACCAGCCGGGCCGTGGCCGAGCCGGCCGCGTTCCTGCCGCTGGTGCGGCCATTGGTCACCCCGGCGACCCGGGTGCTGCTCATGCTCGCCCGGGCCGAGGGGCTGGCCGGGATCGACCACCTTGCCTCCGGGCCCTGGCGGATCGAGCGTGAACGCCGATTCGTGCTGCCCTTCTCCAAGGCGTCCCGGCTGGTGGCCGCGGTGGTTGCGGCCTGACACTTCTCGCTGGAATAATTGTCCTCGATCTGGTAGGACAGGATTCCTTCCCAACCCACAGATACACGGAACTTTTCCGTTTCCCGGAGGATACCCATGACCCACACGATTGCCCTGCTGGCCGGTGACGGCATCGGCCCGGAGGTGATGGCCGAGGCCATCAAGGTGCTGGACGCGGTCCAGCGAAAATTCGGCTTCTCGCTTGCGTATACGCCGGCGGATGTCGGCGGCATCGCCATCGACAACCACGGCGAGGCCCTGCCCCCCTCCACCCTCAAGGTCTGCGAGGCGAGCGAGGCCATCCTGTTCGGCTCGGTGGGCGGGCCCAAGTGGGAGTCCCTGCCCCCGGCCGAGCAGCCCGAGCGGGCGGCACTGTTGCCCCTGCGCAAGCACTTCGACCTGTTCTGCAACCTGCGGCCGGCCAAGGTGTTCAAGGCCCTGGTGGGCGCCTGCCCGCTGCGGCCGGACATCGTCGGCGACGGCTTTGACGTGCTCGTGGTGCGCGAACTCACCTCGGGCATCTACTTCGGCCAGCCCAAGGGCCGCGAGGGCAGCGGCCCGGACGAGCGCGCCTGGGACACCAAGATCTACAAGCGCTCCGAGATCGAGCGCATCGCCCGCATGGCCTTCGAGGCGGCCCGGTTGCGCCGCAAGAAGGTGACCTCGGTGGACAAGGCCAACGTGCTCACCTCCATGGTCTTCTGGCGCGAGGTGGTCAAGGAGGTGGCCCGCGACTTCCCGGACGTGACCCTTGAGCACATCTACATCGACAACGCCACCATGCAGCTGGTGCGTGACCCGCACCAGTTCGACGTCATGCTCTGCGGCAACATGTTCGGCGACATCATCAGCGACGAGGCGGCCATGCTCACCGGTTCCATGGGCATGCTCGCCTCGGCCAGCCTGAACAGCTCCAGGTTCGGCATGTTCGAGCCGGCCGGCGGCTCGGCCCCGGACATCGCCGGCCAGGGCATCGCCAACCCCATCGCCCAGATCCTGTCCGCGGCCATGCTGCTCAAGTACAGCCTGGGCCTGGACGAGCCGGCCGCGGCCATCGAGAACGCGGTGGCGGCCATCCTCGAGAAGCGGATCATGACCCGGGACATCGCCACCCCCGGGGTCACGCCGGTGGCCACCGCCACCCTGGGTGACGCCATCGTCAGCGAAATTCGCGCCGCGTAAATCCTGCGGCAGGGAGGGCGCATGCCGCGCCGGAAAAACATCATCCTCGTCGGTACCCGCTCGGCCACCGCCATGGCCGCCGCGGTGGGCCGGGAACTCGACCTCCCGGTGACCGAGATGATCACCCGCACCTTTGCCGACGGCGAGATCTACCACGCCTTCCCCTGCGACATCGCCGGCTGCGACCTGGTGATCATCGCCAACACCCCGGACGACAGCGCCCACCAGGAGCTGATCGACCTGATCGCCGGGGCCCGCTACTGGAACGCCCTGTCGGTGAACGTGATCATCCCCTACCTGGGCTACTCGACCATGGAGCGGGCCAAGCCCGAATCCGGCGAGATCCCCAAGGGCATCACCCGCACCCGGCAGATCTTCCGGGCCCGGCCGGACTACGTGGCCTTCATCGACCTGCACTCCGAGTCGGTGATGCACGCCCACACCGGCGAGGTGCGCACCCGCCACCTGTGGACCGAGCGACTGGCGGCGGCGCACATCCGCGGGCTGCACATCGACAACCCGGTGCTGGTCTCGCCGGACTACGGCTTCTCCAAGCGGGTGGCGCGGCTCGCCGGGCTGCTCGACTGTCCCCACACCGCCGCCAACAAGGACCGGTTCGACGTGGACAAGACCATTGTCGGCCAGCTGTCCGGCGCGGTCAGGGGACGGACGGCGATCATCTGCGACGACATGATCCGCACCGGCGGCTCCATGCTGCAGACCGTGGACCGCTGCTACGAGGCGGGCGCGGTCGGGGTGATGGTCATGGCCACCCACCTGGTGCTCGCCGGCAACGCCCGGCAGCGGTTCGTCGAGCGGGGCATCTGCTGCATCATCGGCGCCGACACCTACCCGGGCCGGGAGAGCGACGATTTGCTGCAGATCTATTCGGCGGCGCCGGTGATCGCCGATGAACTGAAGAGCTATTTCCGCCTGGGCGCATCCCGGCCAGGCGCAACTTTTTCCTCATAAGCGAAGAATATCATGAAAAAAGTAGGTATTGTCGGCTGGCGCGGCATGGTCGGCTCGGTGCTCATGGAGCGGATGCGGCAGGAAGGGGATTTCCAGGGCTACGAACCCCGTTTCTTTTCCACCTCCCAGGCCGGCCAGGCCGGGCCGGAGGTGAACGGCACGGTGTACGAGCTGCTCGACGGCACCGATGCGGCGCTGCTGGCGGAGAACGACATCATCCTCAGCTGCCAGGGCGGCAGCTACACCGCTGAGGTCTACCCGCAGCTCATGGCCCGCGGCTGGCAGGGCTACTGGATCGACGCGGCCTCCAAGCTGCGGCTCGATGCGGACGCGGTGATCGTGCTCGACCCGGTGAACCGGGCGGTGATTGATGCGGCCCTGGCCAGGGGGATCAAAAAATACATCGGCGGCAACTGCACAGTGAGCCTGATGCTCATGGCGCTCGGCGGGCTGTTCGCCCGGGACTGGGTGGAGTGGGTGAGCAGCCAGACCTACCAGGCCGCCTCGGGCGCGGGCGCGAAGAACATGCGCGAGCTGGTCAACCAGATGCGGCTGGTGGGCGAGAACGCCGAGCAGCTGCTCGACAACCCGGCCGCGGCCATCCTCGACCTGGACCGCAACGTGGTCGAGACCCTGCGCCACCCATCGTTCCCGACCGCCAATTTCGGCGCGCCCCTGGCCGGCAGCCTCATCCCCTGGATCGACACGGCCATGGACAACGGCCAGACCCGGGAGGAGTGGAAGGGCGTGACCGAGACCAACAAGATCCTCGGTCTGGCCCCGGGCCAGATCCCCATCGACGGCTGCTGCGTGCGCATCGGCGCCATGCGCTGCCACAGCCAGGCCTTCACCGTCAAGCTGAAACGGGATATCCCGCTGGCTGAGATCGAACAGGCCATAGCCGGCCACAACCAGTGGGTGTACCTGGTGAAGAATACAAAGGAAGAGACCCTGAAGGAGCTGACCCCGGCCCGGGTTACCGGCACCCTGGACATCCCGGTGGGGAGGCTGCGCAAGATGAACCTCGGGCCCGAGTACCTGAGCGCCTTTTCCGTGGGCGACCAGCTGCTCTGGGGCGCGGCCGAGCCGGTGCGCCGCATGCTCAAGATCACCCTCGAACACCTGGGGTAGGACCACACCCGGTCCCCGGTCGCACGACCACAAAAAAGCCGCTTCCCGAAAGGAAGCGGCTTTTTTTGTGCGACCGGCGCAGGGCCGGGCAGGGAAGAAAAAAGGGGCGGCGACCCGTGGGCCGCCGCCCCTTGCGGGCAGATGGAGGGGCAGGGGTGGTCAGTCGAGCAGTTCTGCCGGCACGTTGCCGCCGTTTTCAGCCATCTTCTGCAGCACGGTCTTGTGCAGCCACATGTTCATCTGGGCCGAATCACCCATCTTTTCGGCCGGGCAGCCCAGTTCGGCGGCCAGTTCCTTGCGGGCGGTGAGGCTGCTGTCCATGCCGAGCAGCTTCATCAGGTCGACGATGGACACCTTCCAGTTGAGTTTCTCCGGGTTGGCCTTGGCCATCTCCTCGAGCTTGGCGACCACGTCCACCTGGGGCACCGCGGCCGGGGCACCGGTCGGCGCGGCGGTGGCCGCGGCTTCGGCCGCCGGCTGGGTCAGGGTCTGGGCGATGGCCTCCTTGGCAAAGCCGAGCTTGGCAAGAATGGTGCTGAACAGACTCATGGTACCTCCTGGGTTGCGGGTTGGCGGGAAAAGCGGCCCGGGCGGGGCCGGTTCGTTCAAGGGGCGCGGGAAAAAACGGAGGAGGGGAAGGAGAGACCCCTCCTCCCCTGAGCGGTGCATCGCACTGTCAGGTGACAATGCCCCATGAGAATACCCCCGGGCCGGAGATGGGGCAACCAAAGGATTGGTAAAGTGCGCCAGTCCGGTTTGCCGCCCGGCTCAGGGTTCGCGGATCAGCCGCAGCAGGTCGTCGGCCGAGATGCGCCCGCTGGCGTCGGTGCCTTCGAGCAGGCTGTCGGCAAGGTCGCGCTTTTCGGCGTGGAGGCGGACGATCTTTTCCTCGATGGTGTTCCGGGTCACCAGTCGGTAGACGGTCACCGGCCGCTGCTGGCCGAACCGGTGGGCCCGGTCCGAGGCCTGGTCCTCCACCGCCGGGTTCCACCAGGGGTCCATGTGGATGACGTAGTCGGCGGCGGTCAGGTTGAGGCCCAGGCCACCCGCCTTGAGGCTGATGAGGAAGAGGTCGCCCTGGCCGGCCTGGAAGGCCTCGACCTCGCGCTGTCGCTGCCGGGGCGGGGTGGAGCCGTCAAGGTAGCGGTAGGGGATGGCGCGTTCGTCCAGAAAGGCGCGGATCAGGGCCAGATGGCCGACGAACTGGCTGAACACCAGGGCCTTGTGGCCGTTGTCGAGCAGTTCGCCCACCACCTCGGCGAACAGGGCGAGCTTGGCCCCGGGCAGGGGGCTCTCCGGCAGGACCAGGCGCGGATGGCAGCAGGCCTGGCGCAGGCGGGTGATCTCGGCCAGGATGCGCATGCGCTGGTGGCCGCCCGCCCCGGCCTCGGTGTCAATCCGTTCCAGGGCCTGGCGGCGCAGGGCCTCGTAGAAGGCGGTCTCCTCCGGGCCCAGCTCCACCTCGAGGAGCACCTCGGTGCGCGGCGGCAGTTCCTCGAGCACCTGCGACTTGAGCCGGCGAAGGATGAACGGCTGGATGAGTTTCTTCAGCCGGCGGCCGGCCTCGCGGTCGTTGGTGCGCTCGATGGGTGCGGCAAAGCGCTCGTTGAACCGTTCGCGGGAACCGAGCAGGCCGGGGTTGATGAAGTGGAACAGGGTGTAGAATTCGCCCAAATGGTTTTCGATCGGCGTGCCGGTGGTGATCAGCCGGAACTGCGCCTGCAGGTGCATGGCCGCCTGCGAGCGCCGGGTGGCCGAGTTCTTGATCGCCTGGGCCTCGTCCAGGACCACGGTCTGCCAGGCCACCGCGGAGAGCAGCTCGGCCTCCTGATGGAGCAGGCCGTAGCTGGTCACCACCAGGTCGAACGGGCCGAGATCGGCCAGCAGGGCCTGGCGGTCCGCGCCGCCGAAGGGCACCAGCCGCAGGGTGGGGGCGAAGCGGCCGGCCTCGGCGAGCCAGTTGGCGCACACCGAGGTGGGCGCCACCACCAGGGTCGGCCCCTGGTCGGCGCAGTGGAGGATCACCGCCAGGGCCTGGACCGTCTTGCCCAGCCCCATGTCGTCGGCCAGGCAGGCGCCGAAACCGAGATGGGCGAGCCGCGCCAGCCACTGGAAGCCCTGCAGCTGGTAGTCGCGCAGGCGGGCCTTGAGGGTCGAGGGCGGCGTCTCGGTCCGGTCCAGGGCCGCGCGCATCTCTGCCAGCCGCTCGTGCCAGCCGGGGGCCGCGTCCAGGTGGCCGACCTGGCCGGTGAGATCGTCCAGGGCCAGCGCCGCCAGCGGGTGGAGGGTGAGCTTGCGGCCCCGCCGCTCCACGTAGGCGGCCAGTTCCTCCAGCCGTCGCCGGAGTTCCCGGGTGAGGGCGATGAACTCGCCCTCGCCGAGCGGCAGGAAGCGGTGGGGCGTGGCCTGCACCAGTTCGAGCAGCTGCTGCATGCCGAGCACCCGTTCGTCGTCCACCCGCAGTTCACCCTCGACCGTGAACCAGCGGTCGCCGCCGCCCAGGCGCAGGCTCAGGTCGGCGGCCGAGACCGAGCGGCCGAGCCTGAGCTTCTCGCCCTCGGGCCATGCCACCAGCACCTCGCCCCGCTCCAGGGGTTCGCGCAGTTCCACCAGCACCTGCAGGGCCTCTTCGGCGGTGTCGGCGTACCATTGCCCGTCCAGTTCGGGCAGCGTGGCCAGCACGGGCAGACTGCGCTCCAGGGCCGCGGCCCGTCGATGTTCCTCGTCCAGGTCGCGCACCGCCATGCACCTGTGCCCCTCGACATCGGCCATCAGGTTGACCGCCCCTTCGCCGGGCCGCTGGCAGGGGCCGCCGCTGTCCAGCGGCCGAACGAGGATCTCCACCCGGAAGCCGGCGCCGTGGGGCAGGAGATGCACCCGCGGCCGCGGATCGGCCGGGACCGTGGCCACCGCGTGGGTGGTGCCCGGCAGGCTCGAATGGACCGGGACCAGCGAGGCCAGGGTCGTGAGCACCCGGGCCGCCTCCCCGCGCGCCGCCTCGGGCAGGACCAGCCCCTTGCCGCCGAGGATGCGGGCCAGGCGGTGGTGGGTGTCGGTGAAGGCCACCACCCGAAAGCGGCCGGGCGTTTCCCGCACCAGCACGTACCGCTCGTCCGCGGTCGGCTCGGGCAGCAGGCGGATGACCAGTTCGCCGTTTTTGACCACGGCCTGGATCTCGGCCTCGCCCCGGCCCACCTGCACCGGCGTGGTGGGCGCATCGGCGAGAAACAGCCGCGGATGGCCCACCAGCGCGGGCAGGGCCAGGCGCAGGTTGAACTCGTAGTGCGGGCCGCCGTAGCCGTAGTCCACCTGGCGGACCGCGGCGCGCAGCCCCTGGTCGGCCTCGTCCAGGCCGACCAGGCGCTCACCGCTGACCAGCCGCTGCAGGGCGATGGCCCGGCCCTTGCTCCAGCTGCCGCCGGCGCCGAGTTTCTGCTCGAGCGGGCTGATCGCGGTCAGCTGGTCGGAGCGGTTGAAGTGGAGCAGGTAGACGACCCGGGAGCGGGCCTGGTCCGCCGCGCCGTCGTGCCGGTCCGCGCCCGCCACCGCCCTTTCCAGGGCGCGCAGGCTCTTGCGCCAGGGCTCCTCGATCTCGATGGCCGCGCTCAGGGGCTGCAGGTTGGTGGCCCGGCCCAGGGTGTCGATGGTGGCGCGGCGGGCCGGGGTCGCCGTGTCGGCCCGGCAGAGCAGGTGGGCGCATTCCAGCGCCAGCCAGTCGAAACCGGCCCGGCCGCAGCGCTCGGCGTAGCGGCTGAGCCGGGTGATCTCCTTTTTCTTCAGCCCGCCGTTGACGGCGAACAGGGCCATGGCGACGCACAGCGGCGCGAGCGCGCCGGTGTGCTCGCCCAGGTCATCGACAAAGGGGACCAGGTGGGCCAGGGCGGTGTGCGCGGGGAGTCCGCCCTGGTTGTCGAGCAGGGCCTCGACCGCATGCAGGGCCGGGTCCATGACCGTGAAACGCCGGTCGGTGCGCAGGGCCTGGTTGAGGTGGACGCGGGCCTTGTCCAGGCTGGCGGCGTCACCGGCCCGCAGCAGGGCGAGCAGGGCGAACGGGGCCGCGTGGCTGGTGAAAAAGATGGTCCGCTTGCGCTGTCGCCGCCGCAGTTCCTTGAGATCCGCCGCGAACAGGTCGAGCGCGGCCGCCAGTCGCCCCTCGACCAGGGCGATCCAGCCGCCGAAGCCAAACGTGTACCCGCCGGTGAGGGCGGACAGTTCATCCACCAGCCTCTGCGCCTCGCCGGTGCGGCCGGCGAGGATGAGCCGCAGCGCCAGGTGGTAGAGCAGGTCCAGCCGTTCGTCCGCCGGCAGGGCGGCGCGCAGCTCCGGCCGCAGGCCGAGGGCCAGGGGTTCCTGGTCGGGCTCCAGCGCGTAGAAGGCGTGGGTGAGGAGGCGGCGGATGAGCAGGGCCTGGCGCCGGGCGGGCAGGCTGGCGCACCAGGCCGGGTCGAAGGGATTGTTGACCAGGGCGATCACCGGGTCGCTGTAGGGCACGGCTGGCTGGCAGTGGCGGCGCAGGGTGTCGATCAGCAGGTCGAGATCACGATCTTCGCCGCCCACCAGGGCGAGGCGCAGCTCCCGGCGGGTGCGGTGGCAGGCCGTGGCTTTGTCGCGACCAAGGAAGGGGTGCACGCCTCTCGGCTCGGGCAGGGCGCTGCGGACCGCGGCAACGATGGCCTGGGAGAGCGGCACCGCGGGAGGTTGGGAGGGCTTTGGCGGCGGCCGTTTGCCGCCCCTGCTGGCGGCGGGCAGCGCCAACTGCGCCGGCTGGACCGGCGGGGCCGGGGTGATCAGGGTCTCGGTGTCGGCGAACAGGGCGCGGACCACCACCTCGACGATCTGTTCGCTGATCCGGTTGTCGGCGCCGATCAGGCCGGCATCGCGCAGGCGGCGCAGCCGGGGGGAGAGGGAGGCGGGCGGTTTGCCGGTGGCCGGGTCGTGCCGGGCAAGGCCGGCCCGGATGCAGAGGCCAAGGAGCACGGTCTGGTTGAGCGGCTCGTCGGCCACGGCCAGCACCTGGAGGAGCGCCCGCTCCGGCGGGTCCAGGCGTTGCCACCGTTCGAGCAGGACAGGGCGCGTCGTTTCGGCCATGGCGCGAGGGAAGGGGAAGGGATCAGTGCAGGCGGCCGTCCGCCAGGGTGAGGCAGCGGTCCATGGCCCCGGCGAGCTCCAGGTTGTGGGTGACCATGACCACGGCCAGCCCCAGGTCGCGGCTCAGCTCGCGCAGCAGGGTGAAAACCATGCGGCCGCTGCTGGCGTCCAGGTTGCCGGTGGGCTCGTCGGCGAGGAGCAGCGCCGGGTTCATCACCAGGGCGCGGGCCAGAGCCACCCGCTGCTGCTCGCCGCCGGACAGCTCGCCGCTGCGGTGGTGCAGTCGCTCGCCCAGGCCCACGCGGGTGAGCAGCTGTTCGGCCGCCGCGTGCATCGCCCGGGTCGGACGGCCGCCGATCATCCCGGGCATGCACACGTTCTCAAGCGCGGTGAACTCGGGCAGCAGGTGGTGGAACTGGAAGATGAAGCCGATGTGGGCGTTGCGGTGGCCGGCCAGGGCGGTCTCGGCAAGACCGGTGAGTTCGCGCTCGCGGAAGAACAGGGCCCCTGAGTCGGGTGCGTCCAGGGTGCCGAGAATCTGCAGGAGCGTGGTCTTGCCCGAGCCCGAGGCGCCGACAATGGCCACCATCTCGCCGGGCTCGACCGTGAGGTCGGCCTCGCGCAGCACGGTGATGGTGTCCGCGCCGCTTTGGTAGCTGCGGCACAGCGCCTCGGCCCGGAGCAGCGGCGGCTCACTCATAGCTGAGCGCCTCCGCCGGCCGCACCCGCGAGGCCTTCCACGAGGGGTAGAGGGTGGCGAGCAGGGTGATGAGGATGGCGGACAGGGCGATCACCGTCACCTCCAGCGGCACCACCTTGATCGGCATGGTCGACATGGGGTAGACGTTCGACGGCAGTTCGATGAACTTGTAGCGTTTCAGCAGGGCGCACAGCCCGAGCCCGCCGCCCACCCCGAGCGCGGTCCCGGCCAGGCCGATGACCGCCCCCTGGTAGAAAAAGATGCGCATGATCGAGCGGGTGGTGGCGCCCATGGACTTGAGGATGGCGATGTCGCGGTTCTTTTCCATGACCACCATGATGAGCGCGCTGATGATGTTCAGCGCCGCCACCAGGATGATCAGGTCGAGGGCGATGAAGATGCCGAGTTTCTCCAGCTTGAGCGCGGCGAACAGGTTCCGGTTGAGCTGCATCCAGTCGCGCACCGAGTACTGCGGCCCGAGCGCCTCACGGATGGCCGCGGCGGTGCGGTCGGCCCGGTCCACGTCCGCCACCCGCACCTCGAGCCCGTGCGCGCCCCGGTCCAGGTCGGCGAGCGAGCGGGCCGTGTCCAGGTTGAGGAAGCCCATGGTCGAGTCGTACTCGTACATGCCGGTTTCGAAGATGCCCACCACCCGGCAGGTGCGGATGCGCGGCAGGATGCCGCCGGGCGAGAGCGGGCCGTTGGGGGAGATGAGTCGCACCCGGTCGTTCGGGCCGACCTGCAGCTGCCGCGCCATGTCGCGACCGAGGACGATGCCCGGCACCTCGCCGGGGAGGTCCAGGTCGGTGAGCGCGCCGAACACCATCTTCTCGCCGATGCTGATCACCCGCGCGGCCGTGGCCGGGTCGATGCCGCGCAGCACCACGCCGGTGGAGTTGGCGGCCGAGGTGATCAGGGCCTGGCCGTAGATGTAGGGGGTGGTGGCCTCGACCCCGGCCACGGCCCGGACCCGGGTCGCGACCTCTTCGGTGTCCTCGATGGGCGCACCGAACCGCTGCACCAGGGCGTGGGCGTTGACGCCGATGATCTGGTCGCGCAGCCCCTCGGTGAAGCCGGTGAACACCGACAGCACCACGATCAGCGCCATCACCCCCACCGCCACCCCGAGGATGGAGATGAGCGTGATCAGCGAGATGAACTTCTGCTTGCGTTTGGCCCGCAGGTAGCGCCGGCCGACAAACCACTCGAAGGAGGCCATGGGCCGCGCGTCACTCGCCTGTTTCGCGTTTGAGCTGGGGGAAGAGGATGACGTCGCGGATGGACGGCGCGTCGGTGAGCAGCATCACCAGCCGGTCGATGCCGATGCCCTCGCCGGCCGCGGCCGGCCTGCCGTACTCGAGGGCGCGCACGTAGTCGCGGTCGAGCACCGGGTGGATCTCGTCGTCGTCGCCGCGCTCGTCGATCTGCCGCTGGAAGCGCTGCAACTGGTCGATGGGGTCGTTCAACTCGGAGAAGGCGTTGGCGATCTCCCGGCCGGTGATGAACAGCTCGAACCGGTCGGTGACCGTGGGATCCTCCTCGTTGCGCCGGGCCAGCGGCGACACCTCGGTGGGGTAGGAGGTGATGAAGGTCGGGTCGATGAGCCGCTCCTCGACGAGCAGCTCGAACAGCTCGGTGCGGGCCTTGCCCGGGCCGGCGCCGGGCTGCAGCTCGATGCCCTTTTCCTTCGCCAGCGCCATGACCGCCTCGTCGTCAGCGACCACCGCCGGGTCGAGCCCGCCCACCTCCACCAGGGCCTCGGCCATGGTGTAGCGCCGCCACGGCGGGGCCAGGTTGACGGCCATGCCCTGGTAGGTGAGGTCGAGCGTGCCGGTCACCTCGTGCGCCAGCCAGCTGATCATCTCCTCGGTCAGGTCCATCAGGTCGTGGTAGGTGGCGTAGGCCTGGTAGAACTCGAGCATGGTGAACTCGGGGTTGTGGCGGGTGGACAGCCCCTCGTTGCGGAAGTTGCGGTTGATCTCGAACACCTTGTCGAAGCCGCCCACCAACAGCCGCTTGAGGTACAACTCCGGCGCGATGCGCAGGTAGAGGTCCATGTCGAGGGCGTTGTGGTGGGTGCAAAAGGGCTTGGCCGTGGCCCCGCCGGGCACCGGTTGCATCATCGGCGTCTCCACCTCCAGGAAACCGCGGTTGGCGAGGAACTCGCGGATCAGGCGGATGATCTCCACCCGCTTGCGGAAGGTGTCGCGCACCTCGGGGTTGACGATCAGGTCCAGGTAGCGCTGGCGGTAGCGGGTCTCCACGTCGGTCAGCCCGTGGAACTTCTCCGGCAGGGGCCGCAAGGACTTGGTGACCATCTGCAGGCGGGTGGCCTCCACGCTCAGTTCGCCGGTCTTGGTCTTGAACAGGCTGCCCTCGACGCCGACGATGTCACCCACGTCCCATTTCTTGAACAGCCCGTAGGCCTCCTCGCCAAGCAGGTCGCGGCGGGCGTACACCTGGATGCGGTGCTCCGCGTCCTGCAGGTGGAAGAAGGCGGCCTTGCCGAAGCGGCGCATGGCCATCACCCGGCCGGCGATGCGGAAGCGGCGGCCCGACTCGTCGTGGGCCTCGGCGGCGAGCGGTGCGCCCAGGGGCAGGAGGTCGCCGATGGGCTGGGGGGCCTTGAAGGTGTTGCTGAACAGGCGGACGCCGGCCTCGGCCAGGGACTGGGCCTTTTCGCGGCGCTGCTGGAGAAGATTGCTCGTGGTTTCCATCCGGATTCTGTGCGGTCTTGGGGGAACGATCGGGGCGGCGGGCCCGCGGATCGGGGAACTGGACCTTCGCCCGGTCGGGGGCGCGGTCAGCGCTGAACAGACGGGGCAGGATAGTGTCGCCGGCCGGTGCTGTCAATTCCTTTCAAGGAGGGCCACGGATTCCACGTGATGGGTCTGCGGGAACAGGTCCACCGGGATCATCCGCGCCAGGCGCCAGCCCCGGTCGACGAGCAGGCGCAGGTCGCGGGCGTGGGTGGCCGGGTCGCAGCTGATGCTGAGGATCTGCTCCGGGCCGAGTTCGGGCAACAGCGCCGTGGCCTTGCCCAGTCCCTGGCGCGGCGGGTCGAGGAGGATGACCGCAAACCGGGCGCCGCGGTTGGTGAGCCGGCGCAGCTGGTGGCCGACGTCACCTTCGAGGAAGCGGCTCCGCTCCAGGCCGCTTTCCCGGCAGTTGGCCGCGGCGTGACCGAGACTGTGCGGGTTGTGCTCGATACCGGTCACCCGGGCGCCGAGGAGGCCGAGCGGCACCGAGAAATTGCCCATGCCGGAGAACAGGTCGAGCGCCGGGAAGGGCTGGTCGCGGGGGGGCAGCAGGCCGAGGGCGAGGGCGACCAGCCGCTCGTTCTGCACCGGGTTGACCTGGAAGAAGCAGCGGTGGTCCCAGGTGAGGGTGTAGCGCCGGCCGGCCACGGCGAACTCCTGGCGCAGCTCGGCCCCGGGCGCGGCGGCGGCTTGCGCCGCCCGCCCGGTCGGCTCGACCAGCACCTGATCGGCCAGATCGGCCAGCGACGGCGGCACGGCGGGCGCCGGGTCGGTCAGGCTCGTGTGCAGGACCAGCACCGTGGTGCCGTCGGCCGGGCTCTCGAACAGCTCCAGGCCGCTGAACCGGTCGGCCGCGCCGCTTGCCGGCAGGCGTTCGGCCAGGCGGGCGAGCAGCTGGTTGAGCCGCTGGGTGGCCAGCAGGCAACGGGCCACCGGCACCACCTCGTTGGTGCCGGCCCGGTGGAAGCCGGGGCGGCCGTCGGCATCCAGGTGCAGCCGCAGCCGGTACCGGTAGCCGAACGGGGCGGGTGCGTCCAGGGTCGGCTCCACCCCGCCCGCGGGCAGGGGCACCCGGGCGCGGACGAGCGATTCGGTGACGATCGCCTGCTTGAGGCGCAGCTGGGCCGGGTAGGCGGCGTGCTGCAGGTCGCAGCCGCCGCAGGTGGCGTAGAGCGGGCAGGGCGGGGTGATCCGGTCGGGCGAGGGCGCCTCCACCCGCACCAGCCGGGCCTCCAGGTGGCCGCGGTGGGCCCGGGTGGTGGTGACGGTCACGGTCTCGCCCGGCAGCACGCCGGCGACCATCACCGCCATGCCGTCCGCGGCCCGGCCGAGGCCCAGGCCGCCCATGATCACCTTGTTGATTTCGATGGTTTGTTCCATTGCGCTCCGTGGGGGTTGTGTGCTAGGTTGTCGGGGAAATGATTCAATGATTAAACGCAGATATGAAAGGAGCGCAGGGTGGGCGCGCAGACCAGGGCAAAGATTCTCATTGTCGACGACGAGCGCGTGCACCGGTTCATGCTGCGCTCCCTGTTCGCCGAGTGGGGCTGGGACGCGGAGGAGGCGGACGACGGCACCACCGCCGTGGCCGCGGTGGAGCAGGGGCCCTATGACGTCATCCTCATGGACGTGCGCATGACCGCCATGGACGGCATGGAGGCGCTCAAGCGCATCCACGCCCTCAACCCGGCCATCCCGGTGGTGATCATGACCGCCTACTCGTCGGTGGACTCGGCCGTGGCCGCCATCAAGCAGGGCGCGCACGACTACCTGACCAAGCCGCTGGACTTCGACCGGCTGCGCACCACCCTGGAGGTGGCCATGGGCCATCGCCAGCAGGAGGAGGCCGCGGAGGAGCCGGGCCAGCCGTTCGGCGACGACGGCCGCATCATCGGTTCGTCCGCGCCCATGGTGGCCCTCTGGGACCTGATCGTGCACGTGGCCCCCACCGAGGCGACCGTGCTCATCAACGGCGAGTCCGGCACCGGCAAGGAGCTGGTGGCCTCGGCCCTGCACCACAAGAGTCTGCGGAGCAGCGGCCCGTTTGTCAAGGTGAACTGCGCCGCGCTCGCCGAAACCCTGCTTGAATCCGAGCTGTTCGGCCACGAGCGGGGCGCCTTCACCGGCGCCGACCGCCGCCGCGAGGGCCGCTTCGTCCAGGCCCACGGCGGCACCCTGTTCCTCGACGAGATCGGCGAGACCTCGCCGGCGATGCAGGCCAAGCTGCTGCGCGTGCTCCAGGAGCACGAACTGCAGCGGGTCGGCGGCCAGGAGACGATCCGCGTGGACGTGCGCATCATCGTCGCCACCAACCGCGACCTGGAGGAGGAGGTGGCGGCCGGCCGGTTCCGCGAGGACCTCTACTACCGGCTCAACGTGGTCGAACTCGAAGTGCCGCCGCTGCGCGACCGGCACGGCGACATCCCCCTGCTCGCCACCTATTTCCTGCGCCGCTTCGCCGACAAGAACAACCGCGCGGTGAGCGGCATCACCCCGGAGTGCATGGACATCCTCAACCGCTACCCCTGGCCGGGCAACGTGCGCGAGCTGGAGCACTGCATCGAGCGCGGGGTGATCCTCATGCGCGGCGACTACCTGGACGTGAACGCCCTGCCGCTGGCGGTGCAGCGCTGGGCCGGGGCCAACGAGCCCAGGGAGACGGGCGAGCCGTCCACCCTCAAGGAGGCGGAGCGGGCGCTCATCCTCAAGACCCTGGAAGAGACCGGCGGCAACCGCAGCGAGGCGGCCCGCCGGCTGCAGATCACCCGCAAGACCCTGCTCAACAAGCTCAAAAGCTACGGCATCGGCTGAGGCCGTTCCCCCGTCCCGCCAACCCCGACCCGGGTCCCGACGACCATGAAGCGAACCCTGGCCCTGCTGCAGGCCGCCTACTCGGTCTGCCGCCATCTGCTCGACGAACAGGATCTGCCCGCCCTGCTCCAGGGGGTCTGCGACCGGTTGACCGCGGGCGGGCTCAACCGCTCGGCCCTGCTCGTGCTCGTCGACCGGGAGAGTGATTCGGTGATCGCCGCCGAGGCCGGCCACGGTGACCGCGCCGCCAGGGTCATGGCCGAGCTCCGCGCCGGCCGTTTTCCGGACTGCGGCCTGCGGGCGCTGGCCGCGGAGGACGACCGGGCCCGGTTGTGCGCGGACACCCCCTGCGCCTTCTGCACGGTCGGACCGGGCCGGCGCGCGATCCGGCCGCTGTGCGCGCCCGTGCGCGTCAGTCCCACGGTCGCCGGCTTCCTGCTCCTCCAGCCGCCGGACGGGATCCGGGCGGACGGCCGCGAGCAGCAACTCGCCGGCGATCTGGGCGAGTCCCTGGCCCGCGCCCTGCGCCGGCTGTTCGCGGCCGAGGCGGCCGGTCGGCGCGAGCAGGAACTGCGCCGGTCCGGCGAGCGCTGCGAACTCGCCCTGCAGGCCACGGACGCGGGCGTGTGGGACTGGAACATCCGGACCGGCGACATGTACGCCAGTCCCGACCATTGGCAGCTGCTCGACTACCGCCGGGAGGATCCCGCCTCGGGCGGCCGGGCCATCCACCCGGAAGACCGCGAGCGGGTGCTGGCCGTGCTCGCCGACCACCTGGAGGGCCGCAGCGACGAGTACCGCATCGAGTACCGGCTGGCCAACGCGGGCGGCGGCTGGAGCTGGTACCTGGACCACGGCCGGGTGGTGGAGCGGGATGCGGCCGGCATGCCGGTGCGCATGACCGGCACCCACCGGGACATCACCGCCAGCAAGCGCCAGGAGGAGGCGGTGGCCCTGGTGCAGCGGCAGCTGCACGAGACCGTGGACCGCGAGCGCGATTTCCTGCAGACGATCATCGACAGCGCCGCCGACCCGGTGATGGCCATCGGCCTGGACTACGAGCTGCTGCTCATCAACCAGGCCGCGGCCCGGCTGGTCCGCGATCACCACCCGGACCGCCCGCTGCGAGGCCGCAAATGCCACCGGCTGTTCGCCGACAGCTACCGGCCCTGCCGGGACAGCCGCTTCCCCTGCCCGGTGGCCGCGGTACAGGCCGGCGGCCGCCCGGTGCGGCTGGTGCACAACCCCCTGCACGGCAACGGCGTCAACAACACCTTCGAGCTGGAGGCCTCGCCGCTGTTCGACGCGGACGGCAGGCTGTACGGGGTGATCGAGGTGGCCCGGGACATCACCGACCGGCTGCGCATCGAGGAGGAACTGCGCGCCAGCCAGTCGCATCTCTACCGGCTGGCCCACCACGACAGCCTCACCGGCCTGCCCAACCGGCTGCTGTTCCGCGACCGGCTCGACCAGGCGGTGGTCAAGGCCCAGCGGCGGCGCAGCCGGGTGGCGGTCCTCTTTCTCGACCTGGACCGCTTCAAGGCGATCAACGACACGTTGGGCCACGATGTCGGCGACGCCCTGCTGGTCGAGGTGGCCGGCCGGCTGCAGCGCCAGTGCCGCCAGTCGGACACGGTCGCCCGGCTGGGCGGCGACGAGTTCGTGTTCCTGCTCGACGACATCGCCCGGGCCGAGGATGCCGCCGTGGTCGCCGCCAAGATCCTCGCCAGCCTGGAGCGGCCGGTGACCGCGGCCGGTCGTGAACTAACCGTGGCCACCAGCATCGGCATCGCCCTCTACCCGGACCACGCCGCCACCGCCGACGAGCTGATCAAATACGCCGACCGCGCCCTGTACACGGCCAAGGACCAGGGGCGGGGCCGCTTCCTGTTCTACCGCGAAGACCTGCCCGGACCCGGCTCCCGGCCCCGGATCGGGGCCGAGCCGCTCCGCCGGGCCCTGGCCGAGGGCCAGCTGGCGGTGGACTACCAACCGCGGTTCGCCGCCGCGGCACCGGCCGCTCCGCTCGAACTGGCGGCCGTGGTGCGCTGGCGCCACCCGGAGCTGGGCGACCTGCCCGCGGACGAGTGGCTCGTCGCCGCCGGCGAGTGCGGCCTGCTCGCCGGGATCGACGAGTGGATCGTCGAGCGGGTGTGCGCCGACCTGCGCGCCTGGCGCGAGACGGGCTGCCGGCTGGTGCCGGTGGCCCTCGCCCTCACCCCGCACCAGTTGCTCGAACCGGATTTCCTGCCCATGCTCCAGCGGGTGTGCGCCCGCCACCAGGTGCCGTCCTCCCTGGTGGCGTTGGAACTGGCCGAACGGGTGCTCAACGACGCCTGCGGCCAGGGCAGGGCGCTCCTGCACCGGCTGGGCGAACTCGGCTTCGGCCTGGGGGCGGACGATGTCGGTGCCGGCCTGTGCCACCCGGCCCGCCTGCAGGAACTGCCCCTCTGCCACCTCGGCCTGAGCCGCACCCTCACCGCCGCGGTGCTCGAGGACGCGGCATCGGCCCGCCTCACCGCGGCCCTGGCCGGTTTCGGCCACAGCCTCGGCCTGGGCGTGCTCGCCGTGGAGGTGGGCCACGAGGCCCAGCTCGACCTGCTCCGCCGGTGCGGCTGCGACCTGGTCCAGGGGGATCTGCTCGCTCCGGTGCTGACCGCGGCCGAGGCCGCGACCCGGCTCGGCGCCGGCGAAAAGCCCGGTTGACGCGCGTATCTCCCTGTGGTATGAGGCCAGCTTGTTCCGCGCGCCACTCCGGCCCAGGTCGCGGCCCGGCGACGCCGATCCGGCTGTTCCCTCCGTCCTTCAACCCACAGAATTTCCATGCGTACTGATATACTGCACAGTGGTGCGGGCGAACTCAACTACGAGATCCGCAACATCGTCTGCGTCGGCGAAAAGCTCCAGAAGATGGGCGTCAAGGTCAACTGGGAGAACATCGGCGACCCCATTGCCAAGGGCGAGCAGGTGCCCGACTGGATGAAGGAGATCGTCGCCGAGGCCGTGCACGAGGACGCCACCTACGGCTACAGCCCCACCCGGGGGCTGCAGGCGACCCGCGAGTTCGTGGCCGCCTGCACCAACGAGCGGGGCGGGGTGCAGATCGACGCCGACGACATCATCTTCTTCAACGGCCTGGGCGACGCCATCTCCAAGGTCTACGGCTTTCTCAAGCCCACCGCCCGGGTGATCGTGCCCACCCCCAGCTACACCACCCACAGTTCGGCCGAGGCGGCCCACGCCGGTGTCCAGCCGGTCACCTACATCCTCGACCCGAACCACCTCTGGTACCCGGACCTCGAGGACCTGGAGAACCACATCAAGTACAACCCGGCCGTGGCCGGCATCCTCATCATCAACCCGGACAACCCCACCGGCGCGGTCTACCCGGCGGACGTGATGCGGGCCATCGTCGAGATCTGCGAGAAGAACGACCTCTTCATCATCTGCGACGAGATCTACCAGAACATGACCTACAACGGCACGGTGAGCGCACCCCTGAGCACGGTGATCGGCGACCGGGTGCCGGCCATCTGCATGCGCGGCATCTCCAAGGAGATGCCCTGGCCGGGCAGTCGCTGCGGCTGGATCGAGGTGTACAACCGCCGCCGCGACCCGATGTTCGCCACCTACGTGCAGTCGATCCTCAACGCCAAGATGCTCGAGGTCTGCTCCACCACCCTGCCGCAGGCGGTGCTGCCGCGGATCAAGGCGCACCCGCTCTACCGGGAGCACCTCAAGCACCGCATCAAACGCTACGAGCGGTATTCCAACCTGGCCTACGACATCCTCAAGAACGTCAAGGGCCTCTTGGTCAACCGCACCAACGGCGCCTTTTACATGAGCGCGGTGTTCGAGGAGGGCGTGCTCAACCACCAGCAGAGCCTGCCCATCGCCAGCGCCGAGGTGCGCGAGACGGTGGAGCGGCTCGTCTCGGGCTCCAGCGTCCAGCCGGACAAACGGTTCGTCTATTACCTGCTGGCGGCCACCGGCATCTGCGTGGTGCCGCTCTCCTCGTTCGCCACCGACCTGCAGGGCTTCCGCATCACCCTCCTGGAGAAGGACGAGGACGATTTCGTCGAGATCTTCCAGACCATCGCCGCGAGCATCCGCCGCTACATCGATTCCAACCAGACCTGCAGTCGCTGCGCCTGAGCCACCGCGCCCGGCGCGCGCCGCACCCGCTCCCCCCGCGAGGCCTCGCTGCCCCGGGGGGATTTTTTTTTGCCACCGGTCCCTGCCGGCCGGCCGCTGCGGGCCGGATTTAACCGGTCCGGGCTCCCTTGACACGGTATTTTGCCCTGCTTATTGTTCGCAGCAGATTTGTCCGGCCCCGCACCACGGTTGCATGGCAGCGATCGCTTGCGAGAACGTCGCGGCGGGGCCCTCACCATCACGCACAAGGAGACCGTCGGTGACAGACGAGGCAAAGGGGCGACAGACCGTCGAGGTTGAGGAAACAGTGGACAGCGTCGCCCACCCGGGCGATGCGGAAAACGCGACGGTCGAAACCGCTCCGGAACCGGAGGCGCTGCAGGAGCAGCTGGACGAGACCCGTGACCGCCTGATGCGGCTGGCCGCGGAGTTCGAGAACTACAAGAAGCGGATGGAGCGGGAACGGTCCAGGCTGCTCAAGTATGCCGGCGAGAACATCCTGCGCGACCTGCTCACCACCGTCGACAACATCGACCGGGCGGTGGAGCAGGGCAACGCCGCCGCCGACGACGACAGCAGGAAGCTGGCGGCCATGCTCGAAGGGCTGGCGCTGACCCGCAAGGGGCTGATGGCCACCATGGAGCGGTACGGGGTGGAGCCGCTTGCGTCCGTGGGCCAGCCGTTCAACCCGGACGAACACGACGCCATGGTCATGGAACCCAGCGACGAGGTGCCGGCCAACCACGTGCTCCAGGAGTTCGCCCGGGGCTACCGGTTCAAGGACCGGGTGCTGCGGCACGCCCGGGTGGTGGTTTCGAGCGGTCCGGCCCGGGCCTCCTGAGCGGAGCGCCGGCCGGCCCGGAAAACAGGGAAAGTTTTGCAGGTTTGTCAACCGAATTCATAGTCAGGAGAGAGAGGAGAAGAGCATCATGGGAAAAATCATAGGAATCGACCTGGGCACCACCAACTCGTGCGTGGCCATCATGGAAGGCGGTGACCCCAAGGTCATCGAGAACTCCGAGGGCAACCGGACCACCCCGTCCATCGTCGCCTTCACCGACAGCGGCGAGCGGCTCGTTGGCCAGATCGCCAAGCGCCAGGCGGTCACCAACCCGACCAAGACCCTGTTCGCGATCAAGCGGCTCATCGGCCGCAAGTTCAGCGACGCGGAGGTGAAGAAGTCCATCGGCATCAGCCCGTTCGCCATCGTCGAGGGCCCCGGCGGCGACGCCATGGTCGAGGTGGACGGCAGGAAATACTCCGCGGCCGAGATCTCGGCCATGATCCTCGGCAAGATGAAGCAGACCGCCGAGGAGTACCTGGGCGAGACGGTCACCGACGCGGTGGTCACCGTGCCCGCCTACTTCAACGACGCCCAGCGCCAGGCCACCAAGGACGCGGGCAAGATCGCCGGCCTGAACGTGCAGCGCATCATCAACGAGCCCACCGCCGCCTCGCTGGCCTACGGCCTGGACAAGAAGGGCGAGGAGAAGATCGCGGTGTTCGACCTGGGCGGCGGCACCTTCGACATCTCCATCCTCGAGATCGGCGACGGCGTGTTCGAGGTCAAGTCCACCAACGGCGACACCTTCCTCGGCGGCGAGGACTTCGACATGCGCATCGTCAACTGGCTGGCCGACGAGTTCAAGCGCGACCAGGGCGTTGACCTGCGCAACGACAAGATGGCCCTGCAGCGACTCAAGGAAGAGGCGGAGAAGGCCAAGAAAGAGCTGTCCACGGCCATGGAGACGGACATCAACCTGCCGTTCATCACCGCCGACGCCAGCGGCCCCAAGCATCTCAACATGAAACTGAGCCGGGCCAAGCTCGAGGCCCTGGTCGAGGATCTGATCGACCGCTGCGAAGGCCCCTGCCGCACCGCCCTCAAGGACTCCGGGCTCAATGCCGGCGAGATCGACGAGGTCATCCTGGTCGGCGGCATGACCCGCATGCCCAAGGTGCAGGAGAAGGTCAAGGCCATCTTCGGCAAGGACCCGCACAAGGGCGTCAACCCGGACGAGGTCGTGGCCATCGGCGCGGCCATCCAGGGCGGCGTGCTCAAGGGCGAGGTCAAGGACGTGCTCCTGCTCGACGTCACCCCGCTGTCGCTGGGCATCGAGACCCTGGGCGGGGTCATGACCAAGCTCATCGAGAAGAACACCACCGTGCCCACCAAGAAGAGCCAGGTGTTCTCCACCGCGGCCGACAATCAGCCGGCGGTGTCCATCCACGTGCTCCAGGGCGAGCGCGAGATGGCGGCCAACAACAAGACCATCGGCCGCTTCGAACTGGCTGACATCCCGCCGGCGCCGCGGGGCGTGCCGCAGATAGAGGTGACTTTTGATCTCGACGCCAACGGCATCCTCCACGTCTCGGCCAAGGACCTGGGCACTCAGAAGGAGCAGTCGATCCGCATCACCGCCTCGTCCGGCCTGAGTGAGGCCGAGATCGAGCGGATGAAGAAGGACGCCGAGCTGCACGCCGAGGAGGACAAGAAGCGCAAGGAACTGGTCGAGGCGCGCAACAACGCCGATTCCATGATCCACATGACCTCCAAGAGCCTCAAGGAACTGGGCGACAAGGTCGACGCCGAGACCAGGGGAAACGTGGAGCGGGAGATCGACAACCTCAAGAAGGTGATGGAGGGCGAGGACACCGCCGCCATCAAGAGCGCCACCGAGGCCCTCACCCAGGCCTCGCACAAGCTGGCCGAACTGATGTACGCCCAGGCCAAGGGCCAGCAGGGCGGTGACGCGGGCGGCGGCCAGCAGCAGGGCGGCGCGGCCGGCGGCGGCAAGGGCGGCAAGGACGACGACGTGGTCGACGCCGATTTCGAGGAAGTGAAATAAACCGGCCGCCTCCCCGGGGAGGCGGGCAGGGATGGACCAGGGGAGTGCAGCGCAATCTGCACTCCCTTTTTTTGGGCAATCGCGCTATAAGGCGGCCGTCCACCCCATCGAATGCCTTCATCCAGCGCAAGGAAGTCTCATGAAACGAATACTGTCGGGCATCCAGCCCTCGGGAAAGCTCCACATCGGCAACTACTTCGGCATGATGCAGCCCATGCTGGCGCACATGCAGAGCGCCGAGCTGTACGTGTTCATCGTCGACCTGCACGCCCTCACCAGTGTCCAGGACCGCGACCGACTGCGCCAGGGTACGCTCGAGGCGGCGGCCGATTTCCTCGCCCTCGGCCTCGACCCGGAGCGCTGCACCTTCTGGGTGCAGTCGGACGTGCCCGAGGTGTGCGAACTCACCTGGATGCTGTCCGTGGTCACCCCCATGGGGCTGTTGGAGCGGTGCCACGCCTACAAGGACAAGGTGGCCAAGAACATCCCGGCCAGTCACGGCCTGTTCAGCTACCCGGTGCTCATGGCGGCGGACATCCTCCTCTACCAGGCCGAGGTGGTGCCGGTGGGCAAGGACCAGAAGCAGCACGTGGAGGTGGCCCGCGACATCGCCATCCGCTTCAACAACACCTTCGGCGAGACCTTTGTCGTGCCCGAGGAGCAGATCAGCGAGGAGACGGCCATCATCCCCGGCCTGGACGGCCAGAAGATGTCCAAGTCGTACGACAACACCATCCCGATCTTCCTCGACGAGAAGGCGCTGCGCAAGCGGGTGATGCAGATCCAGACCGACGCCACCCCGGTGGAGGCGCCCAAGGATCCGGCCACCTGCAACCTGTACGCGCTGCTCAAGCTGTTCGCCCCGGCGGACAAGATGCGCGAGGTGCACGAGCTGTACGTCAACGGCGGCGCCGCCTACGGCTATCTCAAGCAGGACCTGTTCGAACTGATCAACGACCACTTCGCCGCGGCCCGGGCCAAGAAGAAGGAACTGCTCGACAACCCCGACCACCTGCGCCGCATCCTCGCCCGCGGCGCGGACAAGGCTCGCGAAAAGGCCACCCGCACCCTGGAACTGGCCCGCGACCGCATGGGCTTGCGCTACTGAAGCGGTCAACCGGCATCAGCTGCCGGCAAGGGTGCACACAAAAAAAAGGCGGGGACCGTCCGGTCCCCGCCTTTTTTGTCACTTTTTTTCGGCCGGTTCAGAAGCTGACCATCTCCACGTCGAACACCAGCCAAGCGTTGGGCGGGATGACCCCGCCGGCGCCGCGCTCGCCGTAGGCCAGCTCGGGCGGGATGATCAGGGTCCGCTTCTCGCCCTTCTTCATCTGCACCAGGGCCTCGTCCCAGCCCGGAATCACCCGGCCGGTACCCACCGGGAAGGCGATGGGCTCGCCCCGGTCGTAGGAGCTGTCGAACTTGCGGTTGCCGAGCAGCAGGCGGCCGGTGTAGTGCGCCTTGATGGTGGTGCCCACCGCCGGCGGCTCGCCCTCGCCCTCCTTGTCGAGCGTGTAGTAGAGGCCGGACTTGGTGCGGGTGGCCTTGGGCCAGCGTTCGCTGATGGTCTTGCGGATCTTGTCCCGGGCGGCCTGCTGCGATTTCTCCTCCTCCCCCCTGATGGCGGCCAGGGCAGCGTCGAAGGCGGCCTGGTCACACTTGAACTGCTCGGCCTCCTTGCCGACGCGGAGGATCTCCACTGCCTTGATGGTGTCGCCCTGGGCGATGGAGTCCACCACCTTCTGGCCCTCGACCACCCGGCCGAACACGGTGTGGTGGTCGTCCAGGTGCGGGGTGGCCACGTGGGTGATGAAGAATTGGCTGCCGTTGGTGCCCGGGCCGGCGTTGGCCATGGAGAGCACGCCCGGGCCGTCGTGGCGCAGCGTCTTGTCGAACTCGTCCGGGAAGGTATAGCCCGGGCCGCCGGTGCCGGTGCCGAGCGGGCAGCCGCCCTGGATCATGAAGCCGCCGATCACCCGGTGGAAGGTCAGGCCGTTGTAGAACGGGGTGCCGGCGGGTCGGTCGGCGCCGCCCAGGTGCAGGCTGCCCTCGGCCAGGCCGACGAAATTGATCACGGTCAGCGGGGTTTGGCGGTGATGGAGTTTGAGGAGGATGTCTCCCCGGTTGGTCACGATCTTGGCGTACAGTCCGTCTTTCATTTTCTTGTCCTCAGGGGATTTCTTCTCCTCGGCGGAGAGGGCGGGGTGTCCGAGACAGGACAGCAGGGCGCAGAGAAACAGCAGGGCCAGGCAACGGTGCATCAGCGGTCTCCGGCGGTCCATTTCGGCCTCCATCGGCTGGTCCTTCCAGCCCGGGCGGCCGCAGCGGTTGTTCGGGTCAGCGGCTGACTTACCGGGCCGTGGCGCGGATGTCAATGAAAATGGCCGGCCGCTCCGCCGCCGGAGCGGAGGCGATGGCGCGGCACCAGGGACAGGCCCAGGGCCAGGGCGAGCAGCGCCAGGGTCAGGGTGGCGGCAACCGTGGTTTGTCCGCGGACGAGCAGGTGCCCGCCGGCCAGCGCGCCCGAGGCCTGGCCCAGGTAAACGATGGAGGTGTTCAGCGACACCGAGGCCGAGGCCGCGGCCGGGTTGGCCTCGACCAGCCGGGCCTGCTGGGCGGCAATGGACGGGCTCACGCCCAGTCCCCAGACCAGCAGGGCGAGGACGGTCAGCGCCACCGAGGCCGGAGCAGTGAGCCACAGGCTCATGCCGGTGAGGACCACGGCGAGGAAGCCGTTGGCCGTGCGGCGCGCGCCGATGCGGTTGACCACCCGGCTGGCCAGGGTGGTGCCGAGGATGCTGGCCAGGCCGAACACGGCGAGCAGGGCGGAAGTGGTCGGCGGGTCGGGTGCGAGCCGGGCCTGGAGCAGGACCACGATGTACGGGTACTGCAGGTTCTGACCGGCCACGAGCAGGCCGGAGACGACGAGCAGCCGCCAGATCCGCCGGGAGGCCAGCGCCCTGAACCAGGCCCCGGGCGACAGCGGGTGCGGTTTCAGGCCGGCGGGCAGGGTGGCCAGCACGGCCAGCGCGGTGAGCAGGCCGACCGCGGCGAGCAGGACAAAGGGTGTTCGCCAGCCGGCCAGCGAGCCGAGCAGGTTGACCAGCGGCAGGCCGAGGGCCGAGGCCAGCGACCAGCCGAGGAAGATGAAGGCGATGGCCCCGGCCCGCCGCTCCGGCGGCACGAACAGGGCCACGGCGCTGGCCGCCTGGGGGGTGAAGCAGGCCACGGCCACGATCATCACCAGGCGGATGGCGAGCAGGGCGTGGAAGGTGCCGGCACAGGCCGAAGCCAGGTGACCGGCGGCGAACAGCAGCAGGGCGCCGGCGAGCAGGATGCGGCGGTCCAGCCGGCTGGTGGCAAAGGCCACGATCGGCGCCTGGACGCAGAGCAGGGCCCCGCCCCAGGCGATCAGGCTGCCCACCGCGGCCACGTCCACGGCGAAGGCGGCGGTGAGTTCCGTGATCAGCCCGGCCGGGGCCATGACCCCGGTGCCGATGACGAAGTTGCCCAGCAGCAGGGGCCAGAGTGCGACCTGCGGGGAACGGGTCACGGCCGGCCGCCGTCCGGGGCGACGGGCCGGTGCGGCCGGGGGGCGGGATGGGTGCCGCTCTGGGGCATGGGTCGGGTTTCCGGGCGGCAGGGGCCGGTTGAGGGGGGCGGGAGGGCGGCGGACGACCGCGCCCGGTTGTCGGCGGCGAGCATACCGCTCTGCCCGCGCCCCTGGCAAGGCCAATCCGCCCGTCCCTGCCAGCCGTTGGCACGGGCCGGTTTTTGCGGCACAGGGGCCAAACAGGTTGACGCCTCCGGTCGCTGCCCTGTATATTCGTACCTTTTTCGTGAACGATGATTCGACGCAGGACAAGGGGGGCCGGGATTCGTGCTGCATCTGCTGTACAGCGCCGTGGGCACGGTTCTCCACCCGATCCTCCTGGCCTGCCGGCCCCTCTTCGAGCAACTGGGCGGTCGCTGGGCCTACGGGCTGACGGAGCGGCTCGGCCGCTACCCGCAGCTGGCGGCCGGACCGGGCGAGCGGCTGCTCTGGCTGCACGCCTCCTCGGTGGGCGAGGTCCAGGCAGCGCTGGTGCTCCTGGACGAGTTGACCCGGTCGTGCACGGACCTGCGGATCCTGCTCACCACCACCACCGAGCAGGGGCACCGCCTGGCCGCGAGCCGCCTGGAACCTCGGATCACCTGCCTGATGGCCCCCCTCGACCTGGCGCCGGCGGTGGGCCGGGCCCTGCGCGCGGTCCGGCCCGACCTCTACGTCTGCCTGGAAACCGAACTCTGGCCGGTGATGCTCACCCGCCTGCGTCGCGCCGGGGTGCCCATGGCGCTCGTCAACGGCCGGCTTTCCGAGCGATCCTGCCGCCGTTACCGGCACATCCGCTCCACCATGGCCCGGCTGCTGAACGGCTTCGCCAGCCTGGCGGTGATCACCGAGGCCGATGCGCGCCGCTTTGCCGCCCTGGGCGCGGACCCCGCCCGTATCCGGGTGTGCGGCAACCTGAAATACGACATGCCCGCCGACGACCCGGCAACGACCCGCCGGGTCAGCCGGGCGCGGCTCGGCGTGGACGACGAGACGGTCCTTGTCTGCGGCTCCACCCACGAGGGCGAGGAGGAACAGCTCCTCACCCTGTACCGGCGGCTGGCCGAACGCGGTCCGCTGGTCTTTGTGCTTGCCCCGCGCCACCTGGAACGGGTGGAGGCGGTATCCGGGCTGCTCGGCCGGGCCGGGATCGACTGCGACCGCTTCTCCCGGGTCCAGGCCGGCGGCCGCACCGCCCCGGCGGTGCTCGTCGACACCATGGGCGACCTGGCCGACCTCTACGCCGGCGGCGATGTCCTGTTCTGCGGCGGCAGCCTGGTCGACCGGGGCGGCCACAACATCATCGAGGCGGCCCGCTGGGGACGGCCGGTGTACTTCGGCCCGCACATGAAGGACTTCCGCGACGCCGCCGAGATGCTCGTGGAGGCGGGCGGCGGCTTCCAGGTCAGCGACGTGGACGCGCTCGCCACCCTCGTGCTCGCCCACCTGGACGACCCCGACCGCTACGCCCTGGCCTGCGACCGGGCAGCCGCGGCCGCGGCCGCTCAGCGCGGCGCGGTCCGCCGCCAGGTCGACCTGGTCCGCCGGCTGCTCGCCGCGGACTGAACCGGCAGACGTTTTTCGCCACCCATCCGCTTGGCCGGACCGGGCGGCGTGCATATGATACACTGTGGCACAACGGCGGCCCTCCGGCCGGCCGCTGCAGCGACCCCCTGGCAACCCCTCCGACCCTCCCGCACCCCAGGATTTTTTGCCCCATGAACGCACTGATCGGACTTGAAGACGGCACCGTGCTCACCGCCCGCTCCTTCACCGGCCCCGGCGAGGCCGTGGGCGAGATGGTGTTCAACACCAGCATGAGCGGCTACCAGGAGGTGCTCACCGACCCCTCCTACACCGGCCAGCTGGTCACCATGACCTACCCCCTGATTGGCAACTACGGCGTCAACCCGGAGGACATGGAGTCCGCCGGGGTCCACCCGCGCGCCTTCCTGGTGCGCGAGTACCAGGGCCGGCCGAGCAACTTCCGGGCCACCTCCACGCTCGCCGATTTCCTCCGCCAGTATAACGTGCTCGGCGTCGAGGGGCTGGACACCCGCCTGCTCACCCGCCGGCTGCGCACTGTCGGCGCCATGCGGGCGGTGGTCTCCACCCTGGACCTGGACCCGGATTCGCTCGTGCGCCGCGCCCGCGCCTGGGCCGGCCTGGTGGGGCGCGACATGGTGGCGCGGGTGAGCTGCGCCGCCCCGTATCGCTGGGAGGGCAACGCGCCGGTGACCGGCGACGGTTTCCCGGAGACCGCGGACGGCCGCTTCCGGGTGGTCGCCTACGACTTCGGCATCAAGTACAACCAGCTGCGCCTGCTCAGCCGAAGGGGCTGCCGGGTGCGGGTGGTGCCCGCCACCACCCCGGCGGCGGAGGTGCTCGCCCTGCGGCCGGACGGCGTGTTCCTGTCCAACGGCCCGGGCGACCCGGCCGGGGTGCGGGGCGTGGTCGACAACCTGCGCAGCCTGCTCGGCCGGGTGCCGGTGTTCGGCATCTGCCTCGGTCACCAGATGCTCGGCCTGGCCTACGGCGCCACCACCTACAAGCTCAAGTTCGGTCACCGCGGCGGCAACCAGCCGGTCAAGGATCTGCTCACCGGCCGGGTGGAGATCACCGCCCAGAACCACGGCTTCTGCGTGGACCCGGCCACCCTGCCGCCGTCGGTGGAGGTCACCCACATCAACCTCAACGACGGCAGCCTGGAGGGCATGCGCCACCGCGAGTGGCCGGCCTTCTCGGTCCAGTACCACCCGGAATACGCCCCCGGCCCGCACGACTCGGAATACCTTTTCGACCGGTTCATCCACCTCATGGAGCAGGCGGGCTGACCGCCCGGCCCGAGACCCACGACCATGCCCAAACGCACAGACATCCACAAGATTCTCATCATCGGCTCCGGCCCGATCATCATCAGCCAAGCCTGCGAGTTCGACTACTCCGGCGCCCAGGCGGTCAAGGCCCTCAAGGAGGAGGGCTACGAGGTGGTGCTCATCAACTCCAACCCGGCCACCATCATGACCGACCCCGGCCTGGCCGACCGCACCTACATCGAGCCCATCACCCCGGAGTGCGTGGCCAAGGTGATCGAGCGCGAGCGGCCCGACGCCTTGCTGCCCACTCTGGGCGGCCAGACCGGCCTGAACACCGCCATCAAGGTGGCCGAGATGGGCGTGCTGGAAAAGTACGGGGTCGAGTTGCTGGCGGCCAATATCGCGGTCATTCGCAAGGCCGAGGGCCGCGAGGAGTTCCGCGACGCCATGCGCAAGATCGGTCTCAAGGTGCCCGAGTCGGCCATCGTCCACACCATCGAGGAGGCCATGGCCGCGGCCGAGCAGATCGGCTTCCCGGTGATCGTCCGCCCGAGCTTCACCCTGGGCGGCACCGGCGGCGGCGTGGCCTACAACCGGGTGGAACTGCAGCGCATGGCCACGGCCGGCCTCGACCTGTCCATGACCAGCGAGGTCATGCTCGAACGCTCGCTGCTCGGCTGGAAGGAGTTTGAGCTCGAGGTGATGCGCGACCGAAACGACAACGTGGTCATCATCTGCTCCATCGAGAACATCGATCCCATGGGCGTGCACACCGGCGACTCGATCACCGTGGCCCCGGCGCAGACCCTCACCGACCGGGAGTACCAGGAGATGCGGGACGCGGCCATCGCCATCATCCGCGAGATCGGGGTGGAAACCGGCGGTTCCAACGTCCAGTTCGCGGTCAACCCGGCGGACGGCGAGCTGATGGTGATCGAGATGAACCCGCGGGTGTCGCGTTCCTCGGCGCTCGCCTCCAAGGCCACCGGTTTCCCCATCGCCAAAATCGCCGCCAAGCTGGCCGTGGGCTACACCCTGGACGAGATCCGAAACGACATCACCCGCGAGACCTACGCCTCGTTCGAGCCGACCATCGACTACTGCGTGGTCAAGATCCCCCGCTGGACCTTCGAAAAGTTCCCGGAGACCGAGGACATCCTGACCACGGCAATGAAGTCCGTGGGCGAGACCATGGCCATCGGCCGCACCTTCAAGGAGGCCTTGCAGAAGGGCATGCGCTCGCTCGAAACCGGCCGCCTGGGGTTTGGCTGGGACGGTCGCGAGGATCTGAGCGGGCTGCACGAGGACGACCTGGACACCGGCCTGCGCCGGCCCAACTCGCGGCGGCTGGCCTTCCTGTTCGAGGCCTTGCGCCGCGGCATGACGATTGAGCGGATCCACGAGCTGACCGCCATCGACCCGTGGTTCCTGTACAATTTCCAGGAGTTGGTGGCCACCGGCGCGGCCGTCCGCGAGCGCGGCTTCGCCGGCCTGGACCGCGACTTCCTCTACGCGGTCAAGCAGCAGGGCTTCTCGGACGGGCAGCTCGCATACCTCACCGGCACCTCGGAGGACGACATCCGCCAGCTGCGCCAGCAACAGGGCCTGGAGCCGGCCTACAAGCTGGTGGACACCTGCGCCGCCGAGTTCGAGTCCTACACCCCCTACTACTACTCCACCTACGAGCAGGAGGACGAGTCCAGCCGCAGCGACCGCAAGAAGATCGTCATCCTCGGCGGCGGCCCGAACCGCATCGGCCAGGGCATCGAGTTCGACTACTGCTGCGTGCACGCCTCGTTCGCCCTGCGCGAGATCGGGGTGGAATCGATCATGGTCAACTCCAACCCGGAGACCGTGTCCACCGACTACGACACCTCGGACAAGCTCTACTTCGAGCCGCTCACCCGCGAGGACGTGCTCAACATCATCGAACGCGAACGGCCGGACGGGGTGATCGTCCAGTTCGGCGGGCAGACGCCGCTCAACCTGGCGGTGCCGCTGGCCGAGCGGGGTGTGCCCATCATCGGCACCCCGCCGGACGCCATCGACCGGGCCGAGGACCGCAAGCGGTTCCAGCAGTTCCTGCACAAGCTCGGCCTGCGCCAGCCGGCCAACGGCACCGCCCACACCCTGGACGAGGCCCTGGCCGTGGCCGCGGACATCGGCTACCCGGTGGTCATGCGCCCCTCCTACGTGCTCGGCGGCCGCAACATGCGCATCGTCTACAACGAGGAGGGCATCCGCCGCTTCATGGCCATCCCGGGTATGGCCGGCGGCGAGCACCCGGTGCTGCTCGACCAGTTCCTCAAGGACGCCATCGAGGTGGACGTGGACGCGGTCGCGGACGGCAGCCGGACCGTGATCGGCGGTATCATGGAGCACATCGAGGAGGCCGGCATCCACAGCGGCGACTCGGCCTGCGTGCTGCCGCCCTACACCCTGACGCCGGCCATGGTCGAGGAGATCACCGCCGCCACCCGGGCCATGGCCCAGGAACTGGGCGTGATCGGCCTGATGAACGTCCAGTTCGCGGTCCAGGGCGGCAACCTGTTCGTGCTCGAGGTCAACCCCCGGGCCTCGCGCACCGTGCCCTTCGTGTCCAAGGCCACCGGCGTGCCCCTGGCCCGGATCGCCACCAAGGTGATGCTCGGCATGAGCCTTGCCGAACTCGGCTGCACCCGCGAGCAGGTGCTGCCGCACTGGACGGTCAAGGAGGCGGTGTTCCCCTTTGACCGGTTCCCCAACGTGGACACCCTGCTCGGCCCGGAGATGAAGTCCACCGGCGAGGTGATGGGCATCGACGACGACCTCGGCCTGGCGCTCGCCAAGTCGCAGATGGCCGCCCGGTCGCCCCTGCCCGCGGACGGCACGGTGTTCATCAGCGTCCGCCACCCGGACAAGGACGCGGTGGTGCCGGTGGCCCGCCGCTTCGAGGCGCTCGGTTTCCGCATCCTCGCCACCCGCGGCACCGCCGCCCGGCTGCAGCAGGCGGGCGTCAGGTGCGAGGAGGTGCACAAGATCTCCCAGGGACGGCCGCACATCCTCGACAAGATCCACGACGGCGAGGTGCAGTGCATTCTCAACACCTCGGCCGGCACCCGCACCACCGAGGACTCCTACACCATCCGCCGGGCGGCGCTCGACTACCACATCCCCTATACCACCACCATCAGCGGCGGCCTGGCCATGACCCGGGCCCTGGAATCGTTGCGCCACATCCCGCTCGGGGTCAAGACCATCCAGGAGTTCGCAAAGGCCATTGACTGAAAGAAAATCGGCATTAAATTGGTTTACCGTACACGAGGACGTGCGGTCTGCAGAAGCGGGACCGTGTGACGAAGATCCCATGGAGATGATTGTTTGAATACCTTCTACAAGAATTTGAGTATGTGGCTGGTCATCGGCCTGACGATGATCCTGCTGTTCCAGATGTTCAACAAGCCGCAGCAGCAGAGTGACGCCATCTCCTACAGCGAATTCTGGTCGAGCGTGGAGAGCGGCGCCATCAACAAGGTGAGCATCCAGGGCGAGGAGATCTCGGGCGTTGGCCAGGACGGCCGGCCTTTCAAGACCGTGGCCCCGAGCGACACCGAGCTGCTGCCCATGCTGCGCAAGTCGGACGTGAACATCTCGGTGCGGAAACCGGAGGCCACCCCCTGGTACCTGACCCTGTTCGTCTCCTGGTTCCCCATGCTGCTGCTCATCGGCGTGTGGATCTTTTTCATGCGCCAGATGCAGATGGGCGGCAAGGGCGGGGCCCTGTCCTTCGGCAAGACCCGCGCCAAGCTGCAGGGCGAGGGCGAGGTCAAGGTCACCTTCAAGGACGTGGCCGGCATCGACGAGGCCAAGGAAGAGCTGGAGGAAATCATCGACTTCCTGCGCGACCCGCAGAAGTTCACCCGGCTGGGCGGCCGCATCCCCAAGGGCGTGCTCCTCGCCGGTCCCCCCGGCACCGGCAAGACGCTCCTGGCCCGGGCCATCGCCGGCGAGGCCGGGGTGCCGTTCTTCACCATTTCCGGTTCGGACTTTGTCGAGATGTTCGTGGGTGTGGGCGCCTCGCGGGTGCGCGACCTGTTCAACCAGGGCAAGAAGAACGCGCCCTGCATCATCTTCATCGACGAGATTGACGCGGTCGGCCGCCATCGCGGCGCCGGCCTGGGCGGCGGCCACGACGAGCGCGAGCAGACCCTCAACCAGCTGCTGGTGGAGATGGACGGCTTCGAGGGCAACGACGGCGTGATCATCATCGCCGCCACCAACCGGCCGGACGTGCTCGACCCGGCGCTGTTGCGACCGGGCCGCTTCGACCGCCAGGTGGTGGTGCCGGTGCCGGACATCAAGGGCCGCGAGATGATCCTCGAAATCTACGGCAAGAAGACCAAGCTGGCCGCGGACGTGGACATGGCGGTGATCGCCCGCGGCACCCCCGGGTTCTCCGGCGCGGACCTGGAAAACCTGGTCAACGAGGCGGCGCTGCTGGCCGCGCGCGAGAACCGCGACGAGGTGAACAACGAACTGCTCGAGCGGGCCAAGGACAAGGTGATGATGGGCGCGGAGCGCAGGTCCATGATCATCAGTGAAAAGGAAAAGGAGATCACCGCCTACCACGAGGCCGGCCACGCCCTGGTGGCGCGGCTCCTGCCCGGGGCGGACCCGATCCACAAGGTGACCATCATTCCCCGCGGCCGCGCGCTCGGTCTGACCATGCAGCTGCCGGTGGACGAAAAATACACCCATGCCCGCGGCTACCTGCTCGACCGCATCGCCATCCTGTTCGGCGGCCGGGTGGCGGAGAAGCTGGTGTTCGACGAGATCACCACCGGCGCGGGCAACGACATCGAACGGGCGAGCGAGCTGGCGCGCAAGATGGTCTGCGAGTGGGGCATGAGCGACGAACTCGGGCCGCTCGCCTACGGCAAGAAGGAGGAGCACATCTTCCTCGGCCGGGAGATCGCCCAGCACCGCGACTACAGCGAGCAGACCGCCCAGCGCATCGATGCCGCGGTCAAGCAGATCATCGTCGAGGCCAACGACAAGGTGACCCGCCTGCTCGAGGAGAACCGGGATATCCTCACCGCCATCGCCGCGGAGTTGCTCGAGCGCGAGACGATCATGCTCGAGGACATCGACCGGATCATCGCCCAGCGGCGCGAAGGCGCCCCGGAGACGAACGACGAGGCCGCTGCGGCCGCCGAGACGGACGAGGCCACGGCCGCCTGACAGCCGACAGGCCGTTCGCAACCACCACGGGTTGTCTTCGCAGGGTGCGGAGACAACCCGTTTTTTTGTCCGCGCAGGCGGAGGAGGGAGCAGCCATGCAGATCATGGGTATTGTCAACGTCACCCCGGATTCCTTTTCCGACGGCGGCCGCTGGCAGGGCGAGGACCGGCTGGCGGCGCGCATCGACCAGCTGCTCGCCGAGGGCGCGGACCTGATCGATGTGGGCGGCGAGTCGACCCGGCCCTTTGCCCAGCCGGTGAGCGAGGCCGAGGAGCTGGCCCGGGTGCTGCCGGCGGTGCGGGCGGTGCGCAGGCGCAGCGCGGTGCCGGTGTCCGTGGACACCACCAAGGCAACGGTGGCCCGGGCCGCGCTGGCGGCGGGCGCGGACCTGGTCAACGACATCTCGGCCCTGCGCCACGACCCGAAAATGGTCTCGGTGGTGCGCGATTCCGGCTGCCGGGTGGTGGTCATGCACATGCTCGGCACCCCCGGCGACATGCAGCTGGCCCCGCACTACGAGGACGTGGTCGCGGAGATCAACCGCTTCCTGGCCGGCCGCATCGCCTGGCTGGAGGAGCAGGGCGTGGACCGCTCCCGGGTGATCGTCGACCCGGGGCTCGGTTTCGGCAAGACCTTAGAGCACAACCTGGAGATCCTCCGCAACGTGGCCGCCTTCAAACAGCACGGCTGCCCGCTCCTGATCGGTCATTCGCGCAAGTCCTTCCTCGGCCGGCTGCTCGGCCTCGAGGTGGGCGAGCGCGACCCGGCCACGGCCGTGGTCTCGGCCCTGCTCGCCGGCCGGGGGGTGGACATCCTGCGGGTGCACGACGTGCTCGCCAGCCGCCAGGCGGTGCGGCTGGCCGAGGCCCTGGCCTGATGTCATCCCTTCGGCCGCTCCAGCGCCACCGTCTCATTTCTTCAACTCCGGATGGCCGGGTGGCAGGCTGCTCCCCTCCGGCAGGGGAGTGAGGGGCATCGTCAGGGACTGTTCCCGTTCGCCGCGGCGGAGGCGGATTTCGACCGTGTCCCCGGCCTTGCGGTCGAGCAGGGCGATGCGGATGTCCGTCACCTCGCGCACCGTCATGCCGTTCACCGCGAGGATCCGGTCGCCCCGGCGCAGCCCGGCTGTCTCGGCCTGGCCGTGCGGGCTGAACCCCTGCACGATCAGTCCTTTCGCTCCGTCCGCCTGTCCCGTCGGCGTCAGGATCACGCCCAGTTTGGGCGCGGGTTCGAGGTCGATGGCCGGCGCGAACAGCAGGTAATCCGCCTCGCCCGCCGTCACCTCCGCACCGGCGACCTGCACCACCCGCTGCTCGACGCCCGGCACCCGCCGCGCCACCCGCGGCGGGATGCCGCTTGTCTTGTGGGAGTGGCCGTTGCCGGCGAGCACCACCACGGTGTAGCTGGGGAACCGCTCCAGCGCGCGGACCACGCTCTCGGCCATGGTCTCGTCCCACAGTCCCTGGGCCTGGAGGAAACCGGAGAAGCTGCCGCTGCCGGCAGGGTGGGCCGCGTGCGCCGCGGCGATCCGCTCGCGGTAACCGGGCAGGTCAAGGTCGCGCTCCGCGGGCAGATCGGCCCGCTCTGTCGCGGCCAGGCCGTCGGTGTGGCCGTCGCTGAACACCCGGCCGCTCACCCCGGGGTCGAGGTTGAGCGCGACCAGCGGGATTCGGACCGCCCGGGCGAACTGGAGAATCTCCCGGTAGAGCCGGTAGTCGTAGCCCCATTCGTGGTGGTAGGCGCTTTGTTTGAGGAAGGTGCGCTCGTCCGTGCGGCCGGCGATGTAGTCGTCCAGGGCCTGCTGGCGGGAGCGGGAAAACATCTCCAGGCCGATGGCAAGCTTGTGGCCCCGGCCGTGCAGGGCCTGGAGGATCTGCAGCTGCACGAGATGGTCGCCGTAGCTGGTGTGGGTTTCGCCCAGGTGGATGACCCGGCTTTCGGCCAGGTCGTCGACGATCCGGTCGAAGTCGAGCATCGCCGCCGTGGGCATGCCCGCAGGCGGCGCGAGCAACTCCAGGCTGATGCCGTCCGCGGCAGGCGCCAGGGTTTTCTCCAGGTTGCGGCCGGCGAGGAAGTGCAGCCGGGAAAAACCACCGTAGTGCTCGAGCCGGGGCGCGGCCTGGCCGGTTTCATCGGCCGAGGCGGAGTCGACCAGCACCAGCACCGCCTCCGGGTCGAGCGGCGAGCGGCGCACCTCCAGGCTGAAGCCGTCCACCTTGGCCGGCGGGGCGGCGAACAGGCTGCGGCGCCGGGACGAGTCGCCGAGAAAGAGCCAGCTGCCACTGGCCAGTGCACGGCCGGTCACCGTTTCCGCTTCGACCAGGCGGCAGCCCGCCGCCCGCAGGGTGTCGATGAGGGGCGCGAACACGGCGCGGCCGGCGGCCGCGGGCAGGAGGACGCTGCGCTCCGCTCCCCCGAGGAACTCGGCCCAGGTGGGCGGCCGCTCGGCCGGGTCGAGACGGCGGAGCAGGTCAAAGTCCGCGTCCAGGGTCAGGCGGGTGGGCAGGCCGGACACCTCCAGGGTGACCTCCCTGCGGACCGAGGCCGTGTGCACCTGGCGGGTGGTTGCGCCGAGCAGGGTCTGCACCCGCACCGGCACGCTCAGATCAAAGGGTGGCGTGGTCTGCTGCACCAGTTCGAAGCGGAGGCGGGTGACACCCTCCCGCTGGTCGAGGTGCGCCTTGTCGATGGCCAGCACCGGCAGGTCGGTACGCTCGAGCCACTGCGCAAAAAAGGGTCGCAGGTCCTTGCCCGCCTCGGCGGCAAAGGCAGCCGTCACCTCCGGCCAGCCGGCGCGACGGTCGCGGTATTCGGTGTAGAGGCGCTGCAGACCATCGACAAAGGCTCTTTCGCCGATGCGCCGGCACAGCATGTGGAACAGCAAGGCCCCCTTGTCGTAGCCCACGGCGCGCAGCGCCCGGTTTTTGCTGTCCAGGTTCGGGGCGCCGCGGAAGGCGGTGAGCGGGATGGCCTGCTCACCGTGCGCGTAGGCCTCTATGCGGGTGAGCAGCCCCTTGCGATGGGCCGGGCCGGTGCCGGAAGCCTCGGCCGTGCCATGGTCGGCCAGGTAGGCGGTCAGCCCCTCGGCCCAGTCGCCGCCGGCCGGGTCCACCTGGACCGCGGTGCCGAACCAGGCGTGCGCCACCTCGTGGACCAGGGCCGTGTCCCTGATGAAGGGCAGACGCACCACCGCCTGGCCGAGCAGGGTGAAGCCGGGGTAGGCGTAACCCGTGGGCAGCCGGTTTTCGACCATGGCCCAGCGCTCCACCGGGAAGGGGCCGATCAGCCGGGTGAACCGCTCCAGCGCGGCCGCCGCGCTGTCCAGGTAGCCGGCCGCAAGCCCTGCGTCCTCGGCAAAGAACCATGTCTCGATCAGCGTCGGCCCGACCCGGCGGGACTGCACCGTGTACGGCCCGGCGACAAAGGGCAGGTGCGGCCCGGCCGCCGCCAGTTCGACCGCGAGCCGCTGAAGGTCTCCGGCCGGCGTGGCGCTGAGCGGCCTGCCGCCGGCCAGGGCCAGGAAGTTCCCGGGCAGGGTCGTTTCCAGGCGGAAGGCCAGGTCCCGGTCGGCCTTCGGGTGCCAGAAACCGGCCAGGGTGATGCCGTCGGCAGCGATGCGGTTGTCCGCCGCGCCCTCGGCCGGGGTCTGCAGTTCCCAGGTGACGGTCAGGGTGCGCGCCTCGGGCGCGGCTGCAAGGACGATGGACGCGCCCCCTGCCAAGTTGGGCGGAGTGTCCCCCTCCGGCGCCACGCTCACCCCGGTGACGGTGAGCGGGCCGCAGTCGAGGCGCAGTCCGGTCCCGGCCTCCAGGTGGAGGCGCGAGGTGCCCAGCAGCCGGTGGCCGGCCAGGTCGAAGTCCAGGGTGAGGTGGTGGCCGGCCGCGGCCGCGGCCGCAGCCGACCCGCACGGGCCGAGCAGAACGAGCAGGGTGCAGCAGGCGAAGAAAAGGGTCTGTGCGGTCATGGTGAGGCTCACTGGGCGGAAGGGGGAAAAGGCCGGGCCGGTTCGGTCTTCCGGCCCTGGTCGCGATCCCGGTGGAAAGGATGCTGCCACGGCCGACAGCATGGCCCTTTCGCTTTACAAAGAACCCGGGAGGATGTACATATTTCACTTTTTTGCGGGTTGTCGTTGCCACGCCCGGGGTTCGCTCCGACCGCTGCGACCCCGACCCGCCGCCCCGGTCCGCCACCGCGAGACCGCCAGTCCGTCAGGCCCGCCCCGCCCGTGCGGGCGACCCGTTTCCGGCCTGCCGCCCCGTCAAGACCCGCGCCGAGAGGACGATCATGCAGCCATTTCGTATCAAGACCATCAACGCCATCGCCATGGAAGGGCTGGCCCTGTTCAACGACCGCTTCGCCGTCAGCCCGGACGAGCCCAGTCCCGAGGGGATCGTGGTGCGCAGCTCCAAGGTCGACCTGGCCGAATTCCCGGACCTGCTGGCCATCGCCCGGGCCGGCGCCGGGGTCAACAACATCCCGGTGGACGAGGCCTCGGAGCGGGGCATCTGCGTGTTCAACACCCCCGGCGCCAACGCCAACGCGGTGGTCGAACTGGTCTACACCTCGCTTGGCATCTGGCTGCGCAACGTCGAGAAGAGCATTGACTTCTGCCAGAAACTCGTTGGCATGAACGACGACGAGATCAACCGCGAGGTCGAGGCGCGCAAGAAGAAGTTCAAGGGCGAGGAGATGGCCGGCAAGACCATGGCCGTGTTCGGCCTGGGCAAGATCGGCGTGGGCGTGGCCAACGCGGCCCTGCACCACGGCATGCGCGTGCTCGGCTTCGACCCGTTCCCGGCCCTGGACAACATCCACAACCTGAGCCCGGATGTGATCCTCGCCCGTTCCCGCAAGGAGGCGCTGGCGGAGGCGGATTTCATCAGCGTGCACATGCCGCTCAACAAGAACACCCGCGGCTATGTCACCGAAAAGAATTTCCTCGAGTTCGTCAAGGACGGCGCCATCCTCATCAACTACGCCCGCGGGCCCATCGTCGATGAGGACGCGGTGCTCGAGGCGCTGAACACGGGCAGGCTGCGCGGCCACATCTCGGACTTCCCCTCGGTGAAGTTCCTTGGCGACGAGCGCATCCTGGTCACGCCGCACCTGGGCGCCTCCACCTCCGAGTCCGAGGAGAACTGCGCCACCATGGCGGTGCGCGAACTGAAGAACTACCTCCAGTTCGGCAACATCGTCCACAGCGTCAACTTCCCCAACATCGAGACCATCCCCACGGTGGACGTGCACACCCGGCTGACCGTTATCAACCGCGACCAGCCCGGCATGATCGGCCTGATCAGCAACCTGCTCGGCAACGAGCACATCAATATCATGAACTACACCAACAAGTCCAACGGCACGCTCGGCTACAACATCATCGACTGCGCCGGCCCGGTGTCCGCGGAGGTGCAGGAGAAGATCAGCCAGCAGGACGGCGTGCTGCGCGTGCGGGTGATCCCGCTGGAGATCCACGGCCGGCGCGAGGGTGCGTAAAAAGTATCCAGAACCGGCCGAAACCGGGCGAATTCCGTATAAAAAAGTTGATCGGCCAACGCCTTGAACTGTCAATGTTTCTCAGTATTGCTGGTCGTTTTGCCGCACAACCCGTTCAAATTGTTGAACCGCGTCCTTGGGCGCGGCGCCGGCGGTCGGTTGGCGATCTTTTCATCTCCATGGAATCATTGCCGAAAATAGTCTCGTCGATTTTTTCTGGGCGTGGCACGGAAAATGCTCAAGCAAGGGTACTTCTTCATCTCTTCTCTCCTTTTCCGGCCTGACCCCATCGGGGGGTCAGGTCGGTTTTTTTTGTCATGCTTCTCGACAGCACCCGTGTTGCCCTCCTGGCGCAGGCCTCCTATGCGCAGCCATCCCTTGACCGGTGCGTGGACCGGCTGCTTGCCGACTGCGCGGCCTGCGCATCGCTGCGCTCGGCCCGGGTGCTGCTCAAGCCCAACCTGATCACCGCCCGCAACGGCCACTTGGCCTGCACGGACAGCCGCCTGCTCACTGCCGCGGCCCGCTGGTTCATCGTCCAGGGGGCAAGGGTGCAGGTGGGCGACTCGCCCTCGTTCGGCTCGGCCCGGGCAGTGTTGGAAAAGATCGGCGCGCTCGACGAACTCACCCGCCTGGGCGCGGAGGTGGTGGAGTTCCGCCAGGGGGTGGTTGTCGACCTGCCCGGCGGGCTGCAGGCCCCGCTGGCCGCGCCGGCCCTGGACTGCGACCTGCTCGTCAACCTGCCGCGGGTCAAGGCCCACCAGCAGATGCGCGTCACCCTGGCGGTGAAGAACTATTTCGGCTGCGTCTCGGGCTTTCACAAGCCCTGGTGCCACATGCGCCACGGCGGAGCCCGGCCGCGTTTTGCGGAACTGATCATCGGCCTGCTGGCCGTGCTGCCAGACGGCCTCTCGCTGGTCGACGGCGTGGTCGCCATGCACGGGTCGGGGCCTGTGCACGGTGAGCCGCACCCCCTGGGACTGCTCGCCTGCGCCACCAACCCGGTGGCCGTGGACACGGCCCTGCTCGCCGTGCTCGGCGTCGACCCGCAACAGAGCCCGCTCTGGCGGGAGGCGCGACGTGTCGGTCTGCGCGGCACCCGGCTGGACGAACTGCACTTTCCCGAGGCCGCGCCGGCCGAACTGGCGGTGCGCGATTTTGTCGTGCCGGCCACCCTCAACCCCATTCGTTTCAACCCCTTTCGTTTCGCCATAAACTCGCTGCGCCGGCTGGTCCTGCGCCTCACCGGCAACTGACCATACCCGCGCGGCAGCAACCGCCGCCGTGCCCGCCGTGGCACGGGCGGCGCTGACAAGGAGATACCCATGATCGATCTGCATGGAAAAATTGCGCTCATCACCGGCGGTTCGCGCGGCATCGGCCGGGCCGTGGCCGAGCGCCTCGCCGGCCAGGGCGCCGAGGTGATCCTCACCTATGTGCGCCACCGCACCCAGGCCCTGGAGACCATGGCTGCCATCGAGGCCGCGGGCGGGCGCTGCCGCGTGCTGCGCGCCAACCTGGCCGACGAGGAAAGCCTCGACGCGCTGATCACGGAACTGCGCGTCACGGTCCCGCGCCTGGACATCGTCGTCTCCAACGCCGCCTCGGGCGTGCTCCGGCCGGCCATGGAACTCACCGCCCGCCACTGGGACTGGGCCATGGACATCAATGCCCGCGCCCTGTTGCTGCTCGCCCGGCAGGCGGTGCCGATGATGGTCCCGGGTGGCCGCATCCTCGCCATCTCCTCCATCGGCGCGATCCGCGCCGTGCCCAACTACACCGTGGTCGGCGCCTCCAAGGGGGCGCTCGAGTCCCTGGTCCGCCACCTGGCGGTGGAACTGGGGCCGCGCGGCATCACCGTCAATACGGTCAGCGCCGGCGTGGTGGACACCGACGCCCTCAAGAAATTCCCCAACCGCGGTGAGATCATCGGCGCCTCGCTGGCCCGCACCCCGCTCGGCCGGCTGACCACGCCCGCCGACGTGGCCGACGTGGTCCTGCTGCTGTGCAGCGACCTGGCCGGGATGATCCACGGTCAGGTGGTGACCGTGGACGGCGGCTACGCCATCCACGGCTGAACCGATCGCCTGGGCCATGTCCCGGTTGCGCCGGGGCGGTCATTTTTCTTGATTTTTTTCGCCAGCTTTAGTAGTTAGAAACGTTTTTCGCGATCCCGCCAGGTACCACCCGGCGGCGGTTCCCCGGAGCCGGCCGCAGGCCGGCGCAGATCTTTTCCTCCAGCAGGAGACACGCATGTCGCATCATCTTTTCACCTCCGAATCGGTTTCCGAGGGGCATCCGGACAAGGTCGCCGACCAGATCTCCGACGCCGTGCTCGACGCCATCCTCACCCAGGACACCGCCGCCCGGGTGGCCTGCGAGACGCTGGTCACCACCGGCATGGCCGTGATCGCCGGCGAGATCACCACCACCGCCTGGGTGGACATGCCGCAGATCGTCCGCGAGACCATCCGCGACATCGGCTACAACAGCTCGGACATGGGCTTCGACTGGCAGAGCTGCGCCGTGCTCACCTCCATCGACAAGCAGAGCCCGGACATCGCCCAGGGCGTCAACGAGGGCAGCGGCCTGGACCTGGACCAGGGGGCCGGCGACCAGGGGCTGATGTTCGGCTACGCCTGCGACGAGACCGAGGTGCTCATGCCCATGCCCATCACCTTTGCCCACGCCCTCACCAAGCGCCAGTCCGAGGTGCGCAAGGGCGGCGTCCTGTCCTGGCTGCGGCCCGATGCCAAGAGCCAGGTGACCATCGAGTACGAGGACAACCGGCCCCTGCGCATCGAGGCGGTGGTCCTCTCCACCCAGCACAGCCCGGAGATCGGGTACGAGGCGCTCAAGGAGGCGGTGATGGAGGAGATCATCAAGCCGGTGCTGCCGGCGCAGATGATCGACGCGAAGACCAAGTTCTTCATCAACCCCACCGGCCGATTCGTCATCGGCGGACCGGTGGGCGACTGCGGCGTCACCGGCCGCAAGATCATCGTCGACTCCTACGGCGGCCGCGGCTCGCACGGCGGCGGCGCCTTCTCCGGCAAGGATCCGTCCAAAGTGGACCGCTCGTCCTCGTACATGGGCCGCTACGTGGCCAAGAACATCGTCGCCGCCGGCCTGGCCACCGAGGTCGAGGTGCAGGTGGCCTACGCCATCGGCATCTCCCGGCCGGTGTCGATCAACGTCAAAACCTTCGGCACCGGCAGGATTGCCGAGGAGCGGCTGGTCGAGGTGGTGGCCGAGGTCTTCGACCTGCGGCCCAAGGCCATCATCCGGCAGCTCGACCTGCTGCGCCCGATCTACCGCAAGACCGCGGCCTACGGCCATTTCGGCCGGGAGCTGGCCGAGTTCACCTGGGAGCGGACCGACCGGGTCGACGACCTGCGCGCCGCTGCCGGGGTGTGAACCTTTCCCCTTCCTTTTCGCTTCCCGCCGGGAAGCCCGGAGCATTCATGACTGATTACAAAGTAGCGGATATCAAGCTGGCCGAGTGGGGCCGCAAGGAAATCGCCATCGCCGAGACCGAGATGCCCGGGCTGATGGCCCTGCGCGAGGAGTACGGCGCCAAAAAACCGCTGGCCGGGGCGCGCATCGGCGGCTGCCTGCACATGACCATCCAGACCGCGGTGCTCATGGAGACCCTGGTCCACCTGGGCGCCGAACTGCGCTGGTCGTCCTGCAACATCTTTTCCACCCAGGACCACGCCGCCGCCGCCGTGGCCGCGGCCGGCATCCCCACCTTCGCCTGGAAGGGCGAGACCGAGGAGGAGTTCTGGTGGTGCATCGAACAGACCATCTTCGGCCCGGACGGCTGGCGGCCGAACATGCTGCTCGACGACGGCGGCGACATCACCCTGGTCATGCACGAAAAGTACCCCGAACTCATGGCCGGGGTGCGCGGCATCTCCGAGGAGACCACCACCGGCGTGCACCGCCTGTACGAGATGATGCGCAAGGGCACCCTGCTGGCGCCGGCCTTCAACGTCAACGACTCGGTGACCAAGTCCAAGTTCGACAACCTCTACGGCTGCCGCGAGTCGCTCATCGACGGCATCAAGCGCGGCACCGACGTGATGATCGCCGGCAAGATCGCCGTGGTCGTCGGCTACGGCGACGTGGGCAAGGGCTGCGCCCAGGCCCTGCGCGGCATGGGCGCCACCGTGCTGGTCACCGAGATCGACCCGATCTGCGCCCTGCAGGCGGCCATGGAAGGCTACCGGGTGGTGACCATGGACGAGGCCGCGCCGGTGGGCAACATCTTCGTCACCTGCACCGGCAACCTGCGGGTGATCACCCGCGCCCACATGGACGCCATGCCCGACCAGGCCATTGTCTGCAACATCGGCCACTTCGACTCGGAGATCGACATCGCCTCGGTCCGTTCGCTGCCCTGGGAGAACATCAAGCCCCAGGTGGACCACATCATCTTCCCGGACGGCAAGCGGCTCATCCTGCTCGCCGAGGGGCGGCTGGTCAACCTCGGCTGCGCCACCGGCCACCCGAGCTTTGTCATGAGCAACTCGTTCACCAACCAGGTGCTCGCCCAGATCGAACTCTGGCAGAATTCGGACAGGTACGAGAAGAAGGTGTACGTGCTGCCCAAGCAGCTCGACGAGAAGGTGGCCAGCCTGCACCTGGCCAAGATCGGCGCCAAGCTCACCCGGCTCACCCCGGAGCAGGCCGACTACCTCGGCGTGCCGGTGGACGGCCCGTTCAAGCCGGACTACTACCGCTATTGAACCGGATCGCTGCCGGACACGGGCAGGGTGGGCCGACGGCCGCCCTGCCTTTTTTTATGGGGGAGGGAAGGGGATGGAGGGACAACGACTGACGGTGATCGGCGGCGGCCTGGCCGGCTGCGAGGCGGCCTGGCAGGCGGCGGAGCTGGGCGTGGCCGTGGACCTTTTCGAGATGCGGCCGCAGCGGCGGAGTCCGGCGCACGAGACCGACCTGCTGGGCGAGCTGGTCTGCTCCAACTCGCTGCGCTCAAACGCGGTGGACTCGGCCGCGGGGCTGCTCAAGGAGGAGATGCGGCGGCTGGGGTCGCTTGTCCTGCGCGCCGCGGACGCCACCAGCCTGCCCGCGGGCACGGCCCTGGCGGTGGACCGGCAGCGCTTTGCCGGGCTGCTCACCGAGGCGGTCACTGGCCACCCGCTGATTACCGTGCACCACCGGGAGGTGACCGCCCTGCCGGACACGAATGCGGGCCCGGTCATCCTCGCCGCCGGACCCCTGCTCGACGGCCCCTTGGCCGCGGCACTGCAGCAGCTCTCCGGCGGCGGGCTCAGTTTTTATGACGCCATCGCACCCATCGTCGAGGCGGACAGCCTGGACCTGAACATCATCTACCGCAAGTCCCGCTGGGACGACGAGGGGCCGGGGGACTACCTCAACTGCCCCATGGACCGGGACCAGTACGAGCGGTTCATCACCCTGCTCGGCTCGGCTGCCACCGTGCCCCTGCACGATTTCGAGAAGCCCCACTACTTCGAGGGCTGCCTGCCCATCGAGGTGATGTGCGCCCGCGGCGCGGAAACCCTGCGCTTCGGGCCGATGAAGCCGGTGGGGTTGGCCCGGCCGGACACCGGCGAGCTGCCCCATGCGGTGGTGCAGCTGCGGGCAGAGAACCGGGAACGCACCAGCTACAACCTGGTGGGGTTCCAGACCAAGCTCACCTACCCGGAACAGCAGCGGGTGCTGCGCACCATTCCCGGGCTCGAGCGGGCGGTGTTCCTTCGCTACGGCTCGGTGCACCGCAACTCGTTCGTCTGCGCCCCGCGCGTGCTCGCCCCGGACCTGAGCGTGCGCGCCGCGCCCGGTCTCTACCTGGCCGGCCAGCTCTCCGGGGTCGAGGGCTACCTCGAGTCCGCGGCCATGGGGCTGCTCGCCGGCCTGAACGCCGGCCGCCGACTGCTCGGCCGCGCCCCGGTCCTGCCGCCGCCGGACACCGCCCACGGCGCGCTTCTCCACCACCTGGTCGACTCCGACCCGGACCACTTCCAGCCCACCAACGTCAATTTCGGCCTGTTCCCGCCGCTCGCCGGTCGGGTCCGTCGCCGCGACCGGGGGAGGCTGCGCGCCGAACTCGCCCTGGCGCGGCTGGCGGCCTGGCAGCACGAGCTGGCCGAGACCTGATCACTCCTCGCTGAAGCCCCAGAACGGGTAGTCGACCCGGTAGGCGCCCACCAGGCCGGGACTGTGTTCGCGGCTGGCCACCACCCACAGGTCGTTGGCCCGCTCCCCGGGCGGGTCGTCGCCAAAGGGGTCCCACTGGGGCAGGAGCACCAGGGCGTTGTCCGCGGAATAGCCGATGTCGCCCGAGCCCTTGAACGAGCCGAGCTGCGGCTGCCGGTCGAACTGGCCGTCCGGGCCGCGCTCCAGCTCCGAGATGACCAGGAAGCTCACCGCCAGCTCGTCGCGGATCGCCTCCAGTTGGCGCAGCCAGCCGTCGATGCCGCTGCGTTTCTGACTGATGTCCTTGAAGGGCAGCTTGTGCAGGCTGTCGATGACCACCACCGCGTAGTCCGAGCGGGTCTCGTGACGGAGGAAGTCGATGTGGCGGCGCATGGTCTCGGGCGAGAGTCTGCGGTCATTGACCACCCGCAGCCAGGGGAGCAGCCCCTCGAGCGCGCACAGCCCCTGCGTCAGCCGCACCGCCTCGTCACCCGCCAGGCTGCCGGAGCGGATGCGCTCCACCGGCAGCCGCGACAGGCGGCTGAGGATGCGCAGGTAGATCTTCTGGCGGCCGTTTTCAAAGTCGTAGTAGATCACCGGCAGGCGGCGGCCGGCCATGTCGGCGGCGGCCTGGATGGCGAAGGTCGACTTGCCCGCCTTGGGCGTGCCGCCGAGGATGTTCAGCCCGTGCAGGCCGCCCAGCGCCTGGTCGAGCCGGGCAAAGCCGGTGGTCAGGCCGGCCCAGCCCGCGCCCGCCTCCTGCGCCAACCGCTCGGTGAAGGTGTGGAACTCGCCCGCCGGCGAGGGGAAGGGGGAAAAGGCGCGCGCCTCGCGGACCATGGCGAACACCCGCTGCTGGAACCCGTCCGGCTGCTCGGTGGCCAGGCTGTGCAGGCTGGCGCTCTTCGGCGCGTTGTCCGGCCAGCGGACGATACGCACCTTGAAGCCGGCACGGGTGGCGAAAACCCGCGCCAGGGCGGCGGACTCGGCGCTGTGGCCGACCCACAGGAAGAGGGTGCGGATCCACTCGAACCGGCGCGGGTCGAGGTGCTCCAGGTCGGCGGCCGCGGGCACGGCCACCCCGGGCAGGCCGAGCTGTTTGAGGCAGAGCAGGTTCTCCTCGCCCTCGACCACGAACAGTGTGCCGTTTTCGCAGCGGTCGATCTCCGGGGCGTTGAACAGCCGGTACGGCTCGGCGAAGAACCGCTCGTCACCATACCAGAACGCGTCCTCGGGCCGGTCCGGGTGGACGCAGCGGGCCGCGTAGCAGTTGCCGTCCGGCTGCACGTACGGGTAGACGAGGTAGCGGCCGTTGTGGCCGACCTGCAGCGCGGCCAGGGTTTCCACGGTGATACCGGCCGCGAACAGGCGGCGGCCGCTCTCCGCGGTCAGCTTGTCGGCAAAGCCGGTGAGTTCGTTGTTCAGGTTGCGCACCGGGTAGTCGACCTCGCGGCCGAAGTATTCCCGGTCCGGGTCAAAGCCGGGCACCAGGGCCGGGTTCAGGCCGCGCAAGCGGGCGAAGTGGAGCGGAAAGCCGCTGGCGGCGCAGCCGCCGGCACAGCGGAAGTAGCCGTGGAACCAGCTGTCCGGCTGGAGAAAAACCACCAGGGTCGCCTCCCGCCCGTCCCGGTCGCCGACGCAGAACGGGCAGGGGGCGTGAAGGGTGTTGTTTTTCAACCGGGCCTCTGGTAACTGGTCAAGGAAAAACCGGGTGATCGGGTCGGCCATCGGCGTGCCTCGTAACTGGTTGACGTGGAAGTGATTTTATTCAAGCAGAAAGGGCCGGCAGGTTCAATCAAATAGCGCAGCGGGAGGAGCACCAT
>ERZ1645187.198-NODE-198-length-57661-cov-93.485592_pt1 | contig 57661 bp, 55 predicted proteins | sample MGYA00575352_ERZ1645187 | MGnify/ENA primary metagenome ERZ1645187 (study PRJEB40837, sample SAMN11349314) | freshwater sediment metagenome | isolation source: river sediment | host: Sediment | place: India: Wazaribad , New Delhi | collected 2017-02-21 ... | reverse complement strand
GACCTGTCGCTGTGGCTGCCGCGCGCTCTCGGAATGATGTAGCTCCGGCCCCCGGACAGTCGTTCCGAGCGACCTGCGCCACGAGCGACGCCAGGGCGCCGCTCACATCTTCTTGCGGCCGCGCGCGAGCGCGTCCGGGTCGAGGATGGCGTCGAGTTGATCCGACGTCATGAGGCCCTTCTCGATCACCACGTCGCGCACGGTTTTGCCTTCGCGATGGGCCGCCAGCGCGACTTCGGTCGCCGCCGCATAGCCGATCTTCGGATTGAGCGCGGTGACGAGCGCGAGCGAGCGCTCCACGATCTCGGCGAGGCGATGGGGATGGGCCCTGATGCCGCGCACGCACCGTTCGGCGAGCACGAGGCAGGCCTGGCGCATCTGCGTGAGACTGCGAAACAGCGAATGCGCAATGATCGGCTCGAAGGCGTTCAGTTCGAGCTGGCCGGCCTCGGCCGCGAAACTCACCGTCACGTCCTGCCCGATGACGGCGAAGGCGACCTGATTGACGACTTCGGGAATGACCGGATTGACCTTGCCGGGCATGATGGAGGAGCCGGCCTGCACCGGCGGCAGTTCGATCTCGCCGAACCCGCCGCGCGGGCCGGACGACAGCAGCCGCAGATCGTTGCAGGTTTTCGACAGTTTGACCGCCACGCGTTTCAGCACGCCCGACAGTTGCACGAAGGCGCCGGCGTCCTGCGTCGCCTCCACGAGGTCCGGCGCGGTTTCGAGCGACAGGCCGGTCAGGTCCGACAGATGCACCCGCACCGCCTCGGTATAGCCCACGACCGCGTTGATGCCGGTGCCGATGGCGGTCGCGCCGAGGCTGATCTCGTGCAGCAGCGTCGACGCCTCGCGCAGCCGTTCGATGTCCTCGCCGAGCGTGACCGCATAGGCGCGGAATTCCTGGCCCAACGTCATCGGCACGGCGTCCTGCAACTGGGTGCGGCCGATCTTCACCAGCGGATCGAATTCCACCGCCTTGTCGGCGAAGGCGCCGCGCAGCGTCTCCATCGCCGCGCACAGGCGCGCGATGCCGGCGATGAGCGCGAGCTTGATGGCGGTCGGATAGACGTCGTTGGTGCTCTGGCAGAGATTGACGTGTTCGTTGGGGTGCAGCGTCGCGTAATCGCCCTTGGGGCGGCCCATATGTTCGAGCGCGCGATTGGCGATGACCTCGTTGGCGTTCATGTTGGTGGAGGTGCCGGCGCCGCCCTGAATGACGTCGACCACGAACTGGTCGCGCAGCGCGCCCGCGCGAATGTCCTGGCACGCGGCGACGATGGCGGCGGCGCGCGGCGCGTCGAGCGCGCCGAGGTCGCGGTTGGCGAGAGCCGCGGCCTGTTTGACCAGCGCCAGCGCCACGATCAGATCGGGATACTGGCCGATGGGCACGCCGGTGATCGGAAAATTCTCGATCGCGCGCGCGGTGTGCACGCCCCAATAGGCGTCGGCCGGCACATCCTTGTCGCCGAGCAGATCGTGTTCGCGGCGCGTCGTCATTGCTGTTTCGCGCGCCAGTCCCTGACGGTCGCGAGCGCGTTCTGGATGTGGCGCGTGGCGCCGGGATCGGCGAGCGCGGACAGAATCCGGCCCTGCGGCGAGATGACGTAGGAAATGCGGCGCGCGTAAGCGGTCTGGCCGGCGGCGGCGTCGTAGGCCCTGATGACCTTGAAATCCGGATCGGCGCCGACCGCGAACTTGTCTCGGCATTCGAGCGAGGAGAACTCGCGCTGGGTTGCGAGCGTGTCGGCGGAGACGCCGATGACGGTCGCGTTCATGCTCGCGAATTCGTCGGTCGCCTCGGCGAATTCGTGCGCCTCCTCCGTGCAGACCTTGGTGAAGGACTTCGGATAGAAATACAGAACGACCGGGCCCTTCTTCAGAGCCTCCGCCAGCGCGAAGGTGAAATTCCTGCCGGCCAGCGCGGCCTCGATGGTGAAATCGGGCGCGGCGGCGCCGGGCCTCAGTTCGGCGCGGGCCGGGCCGGCGGTCAGCGCGAGGGCTGCGGCGAGCAGGAAGAGTCTTGGGATCATGACGCGCTCCCGTGGCAGGGGGTGGATGGTGCGCTCGCCGCCGCCTCCCTGACAATAGGTCGCAGGCGACCACATTGACTTAAGGCGCGCGACGGCCGATTGCGACCGTCAATCTTTCCGCTGGCTATTTTGAGGTTGACGATGACGACCGCCGCTATGTTGTATCGCGTTCCGGTGCTGGGCTGGTTCCTGCGCGACGCGGTCGAAGGTTTGCCGGACGCGAAATATTTCTTCGCGTTCAACGTCGTGGTCACGCTTGCGCTGCTGTTGTGGTTCGTGGGCTACCCGGTGGCGATCGGGCTCGGGTTGGCGGGCACGGCGGCGGCGTTTTTCGTTCTGATCGCGCTGACGGCGACCGACCTGATCGACAACGCGCGCCGCAAGCTCGGCCGCTGAGGCGCCTTCAGGCGCGCGCGAACGTGTGGGCGCGGGGCGCCTGCACAGCGCGGCCTTCCAGATGCGCCCGCAGGTCGGCGATGTTGGCGAGGTTGGCCTTGTAGAAGAAGTCGGCCGCCCAGCCGACGACGGGCGTGGCGCTGAGCAGCGTGTCGAGGCCGATGCGGGCCGCCATGCGCGCGAGCATGGCTGCGGGCGCGCCATGCCGGTAGGCCTCGTAGACGATGTAGGCGGCCAGGCCCTGCGCGACCACGGGGCCGACGCCCGGCACGAAATCCAGAACGCCGTCGAGGCCGATGCGCCGGTTGATGAGCGGCACGCGCCATTCAGCGTCGAGCAGGCGGGCGAGCCGCTCCAGGCGCTTGAGCGTGTCGAGGGTCTTGGTCGTGTGATAGGCGATGGTCATCGACAGGGTCCGGTTTCGTTCGCGCGGGAAAATGGGGAGGGACGCGCGCGTTTCAAGGCCTCTCGCTCGCGGCGCGCGGTTCGTCTAGACTCCACGCGCGAGCGCAGCGCGACGACTGCGCAGGGCAAGGGAGCGAAAATGTTCAGTCACGTCATGGTCGGTTCGAACGACATCACGCGGTCCAAGAAGTTCTACGACGCCCTGTTTCAGGCGATCGGCGGCAAGCCGGGCGTGCAGGACGACAAGGGACGGGTTCTCTACATCCACAACGGCGCGCTGTTCATGGTGACGAAGCCGATCGACGGGCAAACGGCGACCCACGCCAACGGCGGCACCATCGGCTTTTCGGTGGAGAACGCCGACCAGGCGAACGCGTGGCACGCGGCGGGCGTGGCGAACGGCGGCAAGGCGATCGAAGACCCGCCGGGCGTGCGCAGCGCGGGCGGCCGCAGCCTCTATCTGGCCTATCTGCGCGATCCGGACGGCAACAAGATCTGCGCGTTGCAGCGCATGAAGAGCTGAGCGCGAGCCTCGTCCTCTCTCCGCGCGGGGAGGGGGCGAGGCGCCTATGCGGGCAGCGCCAGAATGTCCACGTGGTCCAGGCCCGAGATGGAATCGCGCAGCGCGTCCAGTTCGCCGATCGGGCGCCATTGTCCGCGTCCGTCGAGCACGCAGAACCGCCCGTAATGGGCGAGCGCGTCGCGCAGCAGTTCATAGGTCCCCGCGCGCCGCATCCCGTAGGGCCAGAACTCCGCGACGATCGGCGGTCTGGCGGCCAGCGCCGCCGGCGCGCCGGACAGCACCTTGCCTTCGTAGCCCTGCACGTCCATCCAGATGATGCAGTCGTGGGGTCGCAGGTCCGGCAGCAACGTATCGAGCCGCGACGTGCGGATCGCGATCTTGGCCCGCGCGTTTTCGTTGAACGCGTTCTCGCTCGAGTCGACAAACAACCGGTTGTCGCCGGTGTTGTCTTCGGAAATCTCGAGTTCGGCCGCGCCATCGCTGTCCGACAGCGCCATTTCGTGGACGGCGAGGCGCCGTACCAGGCGTCGCCGCCCCACATCGCGGACGGGTCGTAGTCCAGCTCGAACTCGATATTGGGCGGCAGGTTGCCGTTGTATTCGATGCAGGCGAAGCGCGGCGTCGATGAAATCGCGCGCCACAGATGCGACGTGTTCATGTCCACGTCGACCGACAGGAAGTCGATCTCGCCGAGACCGGCCTCTTCGATGATCCGCTGCACGTTCTCGCGCGTGACGAAGGCCTCGACCACCTTGAGCCGGCCTTCCGCGATCTCGCGCGCGAACACCTGTTTCGCCCGCGCGACGTGCGCGCCGGAGCCCTCCACCCAAAGGCCCTTCCAGCCCTGGGTCAGCAGGAGCCGGGTGTTCGATTCCTCGCCCGATTCCGTGCCGATCTCGACGAAGGTGCGCGGTCCGGGACCGAGACGCTGGACGATCTCGGCGATGATGGAGTCCTCGAAATTCTGCGAGAACATGTGGGCGTTATAGCGCGAGACGATCTTCTCGCCCTGGCGCGCGAGCTTGTCGGCCAGCAACCGGTCCTGCGCGAAATCGGAGAAACTGGACTGCAACATCCTGATTTCGTGGGATATCCACTCGACCAGCCGATTGCCGTCGCGTTGCGCCCTGGCGCCGAACAAATCCAATGCGAGTCCCCCGATTTCGTCGCGCACCAGAAGACGAATGAGGGCGCGTCTGTCAATGGCCGGGCCCGGCGCGAGACGAGCCGCTCTACAGGCTGGTCAGGCGCAGCGCGTCGATGAGGGCGTCGCGCTCGGCCCTGCGTTGCGCGAGTTCGGCCGCCGCGGCGCGCCGCGTCGTCGCGTTCGCGCCCGCGCCGATCATCCCGCCGAGACAGGCGGCGACCGCCAGCAGCGCGCCGATCGTCGAATGGACGAGACCGAACAGCGTCGCCGCCAGCCAGAGCGCGCCGGCGGCGAACGCGAGCCGCGAGAGGAGGATCGCCTTGCGGCAGGTCTCGATCTCGTCGTGCAGCGCGTCGATGCGCTCCTCCAGCGCGGCGATGGGGTCATCGGGGGCATCGATCATGCGGGGCGAGTATGACTCCCTCTCCCCGCTTGCGGGGAGGGGTGAGGTGAGGGGCCGAACGGCCGCTTTTATGGCGCGGCCGCCCCTCATCCGGCCTTCGGCCGCCTTCTCCCCGCGGGCGGGGAGAAGGGAAGCCGCGCGTTTACGAACACCCCGTCGTCGATCCACACGTGTCGCACTTCAAACACGTGCCGTTGCGCACCAGCGTGAAATTCGCACATTCGGGGCAGGCTTCGCCGACGTAGCCCTTCATCCGCGCTTCCGCGCGTTTTTCGGCCACGAGGTCGGCGGCCGACGGCTCGGCCCAGCCCAGCTTGTCGAGCTCGCGCGCGACGTCGGCGACCTCGTGCGCGATGTCGGGCTTGAGCGCGGTCGCGCCCTGCGTGGCGAAGGCGGTCGGCGTGGAGACCGAGCGGCCTTCCACCAGCGGTTCGCTCTGTTGCGCGCCGCCCGTCACCAGCATCAGCCGGTCGGTCTTGGAGCGCACCAGCCCGCGCGAGACGAGGGTGGGGGCCGCTTTCGCGCCTTCCGGCGCCTTGCCTTCCTCCTCGCCCTTGCCCATCGCGGTGTAGCCGATGTCCTCCGGCGACACATGCGCGAGGTCGTTGCGCTGGAGATAGGAGATCGCCAGTTCGCGGAACACGTAGTCGAGAATCGAGGTCGCGTTCTTGATCGCGTCGTTGCCCTGCACGAAGCCCGCCGGTTCGAACCGCGTGAAGGTGAAGGCGTCGACATATTCCTCGAGCGGCACGCCGTATTGCAGGCCCAGCGAAATCGCGATCGCGAAATTGTTCATCAGCGAGCGGAAGGCCGCGCCTTCCTTGTGCATGTCGATGAAGATTTCGCCCAAGCGGCCGTCGCCGTATTCGCCGGTGCGCAGATAGACCTTGTGGCCGCCGACGATCGCCTTCTGCGTGTAGCCCTTGCGGCGGTCGGGCAGTTTCTCGCGCTCGCGCATCACATGCACGCGCTCGATCACACGCTCCACGATCTTCTCGGCCACCGCCGCGGCGCGCGCGGGCTGGTTGGACGCGATGATGTCGGCGATCGCGTCCTCGGCCTCGTCCTCCTCGTCGGCGATCAACTGGCTATTGAGCGGTTGCGAGAGTTTCGAGCCGTCGCGGTAGAGGGCGTTGGCTTTCACGCCGAGCCGCCAGGACAGCATGTAGCTTTCCTTGCAGTCCTCGACGCTCGCCTCGTTCGGCATGTTGATGGTCTTGGAGATGGCGCCGGTGATGAACGGCTGCGCCGCCGCCATCATGCGGATGTGGCTTTCGACCGACAGATAACGCTTGCCGGTGCGCCCGCACGGATTGGCGCAGTCGAACACCGCGTAATGTTCGGTCTTGAGGAACGGCGCGCCTTCGAGCGTCATGGCGCCGCAGACGTGGATGTTGGCGGCCTCGATCTCCTGTTTCGAGAATCCCAGATGCGCCAGCAGTTCGAACGAGGGGTCTTCCAGCCTCTCGGCCGGCACGGCGAGCGCGCCGGTGAGGAAGTCCGCGCCGAGCGTCCATTTGTTGAAGACGAACTTGATGTCGAAGGCCGACGCCAGCCCTTTTTCGATCGCCTCGATCTTCTCGTCGGTGAAACCCTTGGCCTTCAGGCTCGCCGGATTGACGCCGGGCGCCTGTTTGAGCGAGCCGTGGCCGACCGCATAGGCCTCGATCTCGGCGATCTCGCTCTCGCGATAGCCGAGCGTGCGCAATGCTTCCGGCACGGCGCGATTGATGATCTTGAAGTAGCCGCCGCCGGCGAGCTTCTTGAACTTCACCAGCGCGAAATCGGGTTCGATTCCGGTCGTGTCGCAATCCATCACCAGGCCGATGGTGCCGGTCGGCGCCACGACGGACACCTGCGCGTTGCGATATCCGTGCTTTTCGCCGAGCGCGAGCGCGTCGTCCCACGCCTTCTTCGCGCGGTCGACGAGGTCGTGCTGCGGGCAGGCGGCGTGGTCGAGCGGCACGGGATTGACCGACAGTTTCTCGAAGCCCGCCGCCTCGCCATACGCGGCGCGGCGATGGTTGCGCACCACGCGCAGCATGTCGTCGGCGTTGCGGGCGTAGTCGGTGAACGGACCCAGCTCCTTCGCCATTTCGGCGGACGTGGCGTAGCACACGCCCGTCATGATGGCCGACAGCGCGCCGCACAGCGCGCGACCCTCGGGCGAATCATAGGCGATGCCCGACGACATGAGCAGGCCGCCCACGTTGGCGTAGCCGAGGCCGAGCGTGCGGTAGTCGTAGGACAGTTGCGCGATCTCGCGCGAGGGGAACTGCGCCATCAGCACCGAGATTTCGAGCACGATGGTCCACAGCCGCACGGCGTGTTCGTAGGCCGCGACATCGAACCGGTTGGTCGCGGCGTCGCGGAACTGGAGCAGGTTGAGCGATGCGAGATTGCAGGCCGTGTCGTCGAGGAACATGTATTCCGAACACGGATTGGACGCCACGATCGGACCGGCCTTCGGGCAGGTGTGCCAGTCGTTGATGGTGGTGTGGAACTGGATGCCGGGATCGGCCGAGGCCCACGCGGCGTAGCCCACGTGCTCCCAAAGATCGCGGGCGCGCAGCGTCTTGTGCGGCTTGCCGTCGAGACGCTTGACGAGGGTCCAGTCCTTGTCCTGCTCCACAGCGCGGAGAAACTCGTCCGTCACGCGCACGGAATTGTTCGAGTTCTGGCCGGAGACGGTCAGATAGGCTTCCGAATCCCAATCCGTGTCGTAGGTGTCGAACGAAATGTCGGAATAGCCCTGTCTGGCGAACTGGATGACACGCTTGATGTAGTTGTCCGGAACCTCGGCGCGGCGCGCGAGGCGGATTTCGCGCTTCAGCGCGGGGTTCTTTTCCGGGTTGAAGCAATCGTCGCCCGGACCCTCGCAGTTGACGGCCGCGCGCATGACAGCCTTCAGATGTTTGCGGACGATCTTCGAGCCGGCGACGAGGGCCGCGACCTTCTGCTCCTCCTTCACCTTCCAGTCGATGAAGGATTCGATGTCGGGATGGTCGATGTCGACCACGACCATCTTGGCCGCGCGGCGCGTGGTGCCGCCGGACTTGATGGCGCCGGCCGCGCGGTCGCCGATCTTGAGGAACGACATGAGGCCGGACGAGCGCCCGCCGCCGGAAAGCTTCTCGTTCTCGCCGCGCAGTTTGGAGAAATTCGACCCGGTGCCGGAGCCGTATTTGAACAGGCGCGCCTCGCGCACCCACAGATCCATGATGCCGCCTTCGTTGACCAGATCGTCGGCGACGGACTGGATGAAGCAGGCGTGCGGCTGGGGATGTTCGTAGGCCGAGGTGGAGGCGGTGAGCCTGCCCGTGGCGTGGTCGACGTAGAAATGGCCCTGGCCCGGACCGTCGATGCCGTAGGCCCAGTGCAGGCCGGTGTTGAACCATTGCGGCGAATTGGGCGCCGCGATCTGGGCGGCCAGCATGTAGCGCATTTCGTCCAGGAAGGCCTGCGCGTCGGCCTCCGCGGAAAAATAGCCGCCCTTCCAGCCCCAATAGGTCCAGGCGCCGGCGAGCCGGTCGAACACCTGCTGGCAGGTGCGCTCGGAAACATACCGCTCGGCCTCGGGCAGGGCGGCCAGCGCCGCTTCATCCGCCACCGAACGCCACAGGAAGGAGGGGACGTCGTTTTCCTCGACTTTCTTCAGGCGCGCCGGCACGCCCGCCTTGCGGAAATATTTCTGGGCCAGCACGTCGGCCGCCACCTGACTCCAGAAGACCGGCACCTCGACGCCGTCGAGCGAAAAGACGACCGAGCCGTCGGGATTGCGGATCTCGCTCTTGGTCGTCTTGAATTCCAGCGCCGCGTAGGGGCTGCGACCGGCCTTGGTGTAACGTCTGTCGATCCGCATGTTCTCAAATCCCCGTCGCGCAGGCGCGCCCGCGCAGGCCATGTTCGCGGCCCCTGTGTCTGTCTGAACGCCTGTGGAAACTGTCGCGCATCTGTCGGCGTCCGAAAGCCGTCTCGGGGTCGCCCCCGCACACGCCGTCGTCCGCCCTCGTCGCGTGTGTAAAATTAGCGCCAGATTCGACGCGACGTCAACATCTAGTGGTCACGATTTCGCGTTTACCTAGATGTAGGGATTGGGTGTGAAGATTGGGGATTCGCTGGGGACAGCGCGCGCCAAGGCTCGGGCGAAACTGACGATTCGGCAAGCGGAAAGGCGCGCGCAGCCTGTGGAGGGCGTCCATGGCCCTGGCCGGCCTCTCCACAGGAGCGCGAGGCGCGCGAGGCTGGACAGGGCGGGCGCGGTTAAGCGATAAGTCGCGCGCGTTTTCGCGCCGCGCGCGACAGATGTTGGAAGGCCGACGATGAACTGGCTTCTGCGATTCTTCACCTGGTGGAACGGGCAGACCTGGAACACCCAGTTCCACACCTGGCGTCACGGCGAGCGGGTGGGCGAGGACGAATTCGGCAATGTTTATTACCGCACACGCGGCGGCAAGATCGATCCCGCGCTCGGCCTCGAGCGCCGCTGGGTGATCTACAACGGCGAATCGGAAGGCTCGGCCACGCCGCCCGGCTGGTACGGCTGGCTGCACCATACGGTCGACACGCCGCCGACGCAGGAAAACTATCGCGCCCGCGAATGGGAGCTGCCCTACGAGCCGAATCGCACCGGCACGCCGCTCGCGTGGCGCCCGCCGGGATCGACGCTCGCCGCCGGCAAGCGCCCGCCCGCGACCGGCGACTATGAGGCCTGGAAGCCCGGCGCTTAATCGGCGGGCGAAATTTCCTCCTTTCGGAAGCGGCTGAAAAATTCCGTTCCAACAAAAGGCGCCGCCGCAAGCGGCGCCTTTCGTTCTTTCGCGCGCCTCCTGTTTGCGCTTTGACGGAGGCCGGACGCCGCATAGCTTTCCCGCTTCCGCGCCTCGGGCGCTCCGGGAACGAGATCATGCAGCGCACATTCGCCGGCCGCTTTCGTATCGCGCGCATCTTGTCGCTGGTCGGTCTCTCGATTTTCGGCCTCGGAGCGTCGCTTGCGCCCTCGGGCGCGGTCGAGCCGTTGCGAGTCGGGCATTTTCCGAATGTCACACACGTGCAGGCGCTGGTCGCGCATCATTTCTCGCGCACGGGCAAGGGCTGGTTCGAGGAGCGGCTGGGCGTGCCGGTCGAATGGTTCGTCTACAACGCCGGCCCGTCCGCGATGGAGGCGATCTTCGCCCGTTCGATCGATCTTACCTATGTCGGGCCGAGCCCGGCGCTGAATGCTTATGTCAAATCGGAAGGGACGGAGGCGCGCATCGTGGCGGGCGCCGTCAACGGCGGTTCGGCGCTCGTCGTCCACCGCGATTCCAACATCCATGCCGCCGCCGATTTTCGCGGCAGGGTTCTCGCCACGCCGCAACTCGGCAACACGCAGGACGTCGCAGCGCGCGCGTGGCTGGCGGCAGGCGGGCTGAAGTTCACCCTCGGCGGCGGCGAGGTGAGAATTCTGCCGACCGCCAACCCCGACCAACTGCAATTGTTCGTACAGAAGAAGCTCGATGGCGTCTGGACGGTCGAGCCGTGGGTGTCGGGGCTGGAGGCGGAAGCCGGCGGCAAGGCGCTGGTCGAGGAACCGAACGCACCGACGACGGTTCTGGTCGTGCGCGCCGCCTTTCTCAAGGACAGGCGTGAACTGGTTCGTAAATTCGTGAATGCGCATGCGGAACTGACGGACTGGATCGTCAAGAATCCGACGCAGGCGCAGGAGATCGTACGCAAGGAACTGTCGGAGGAAGTGCGGGCGCAGATTTCGCCCCTCCTGGTGGCGAGCGCATGGAGGCGCATGACGCTCACCGTCCACGCCGATCTCGGCGAACTGAAATCCTTCGTCGCAAACGCCCAGAAGGCGGGGCTGATGAAAACAGTTCCCGATCTTGGGCGATTGATCGAGGCGCCATGATGCTGCTCCAGGTCGATCCGGCTCCGGCCAAGTTTTCGGTCGAGCGCGTATCCAAGACATTCCGGCGCGGACGCGTCGAAACGCACGCGCTCGACGACATGAGCCTCAGCGTGAGGCAGGGAGAGTTCGTGTGCCTCGTGGGGCCGAGCGGCTGCGGCAAGTCCACGCTGCTCGACATCATGGCCGGGCTGTGCCGGCCGGATTCGGGTCATGTGCTGTGCGACGGTCACGAGGCGGGCGAGGCGGGGCCCGACCGCCTCGTGATGTTTCAGGAGGCGGCGCTGTTTCCGTGGCTCGACGTGACGGGCAACGTCATGTTCGGGCTCAAGCTGCGCCCCGACCTCACGCGCGCGCAACGCCGGGAGATCGCCGGCCACTACATCGGACTGGTCGGCCTGGAGCGGTTCGCGCGCGCGCATGTCCACGAATTGTCGGGCGGCATGAAACAGCGCGTGGCGCTCGCCCGCGCGCTCGCGCCGGACCCGGACGTGCTGCTGATGGACGAACCCCTGAGCGCGCTCGACGCGATGACACGCGAACAGCTCTACGTCGACTTTCAGCGCATTCACGCCGAAAGCGGCAAGACGATCATTCTCGTCACGCACAATGTGCGCGAAGCCGTCTGCCTTGGCGACAGGGTTGTGCTGATGTCGCCGCGGCCCGGTCGGATCCGCGAAGAGTTCGCGATTCCGCTGGCGCGCCCGCGCGACGTCAATTCCCCCGAGCTCGCGCGTTACGCGACGGACATCACAGTCGCACTGAAAGACTATATGGGCGAGGACGTCGCGGAATGAAACGGATCGCCTTCGCCATCGCGTTCTTCGTCGCGCTGCTGGTTGCGTGGGAGCTGACGGTGCGGTCGGGCCGCTGGTCGCCGGTCATCCTGCCCTCGCCGTGGAAGGTGGCCGAATATCTCTGGTCGTCGGTCCTCGACGGGTCGATGGCCGAGGCGATGTGGGTGACGCTGAAACGCCTCGTCGTCGGCTATGCGCTCGGCGTCGCGCTCGGCCTGCCGGTCGGGCTCCTGTGCGCTTCGTCGCGCTATGTCGACGACACGCTCGGCGCGCTCGCTCTCGGCTTCCAGACGCTGCCGAGCGTCTGCTGGATTCCGCTGGCGCTTCTGTGGTTCGGCCAGACCGAGACAGCGATGCTGTTCGTGGTCGTCATGGGCACGCTGTGGTCGGTTGCGCTGGCCACCAGCATGGGCGCGCGGACCATGCCGGCCGTCTACGACAAGGTCGCGCGCACGATGGGGTCGCGCGGCATCCACAAGTGGACGCGCGTTATCCTGCCGGCTTCATTGCCGTTTCTCGTCAGCGGAATGAAACAGGGGTGGGCCTTCGCCTGGCGGTCGCTGATGGCGGCCGAAATCTACGTGACCATCCTGTCCGGATTCGGGCTCGGGCAGTTGCTGCATTACGGGCGCGAACTCAACGCGATGGAGCAGGTGATCGGCGTGATGCTGGTGATCGTCGCCATCGGGCTGATGGCCGACAAGGCGCTGTTCGCCCCTTGGGAGCGGTTCGTCAAATTGCGCTGGGGCGCGGCGACGCAGTAGGGCTCGCCCAAATTCGCCGCATTCGCCGGGCACAGCCGGGCGTGCGCTGTTGCGAGGCCGCGTGAGCGTGGTAGAGCAGGGCGCCCTGGTTACGAACGGAACGACATGCGGCATTTTTCGACGAAGATTTTCGGCGCGGCCGTCGTGGCGCTGATGGCGAGTTCGCCCGCGCTCGCCGACAGGATCAGACATCCGACCGCCGTGTTCGCCGGGCTCGACAAGATCACCGGCCGAATCATCGCGTTCGAGGTGGCGATCGACGAGACGGTGCAGTTCGGCTCGCTCCAGATCACCCCGCGCGTCTGCTACACGCGTCCGGCGACCGAGACGCCGCAGACCACCGGCTTCGTCGAAGTCGACGAAATTCAGGAAGACCGCAAGTTCAAGCGCATCTTCTCGGGCTGGATGTTCGCGGCCAGTCCCGGCCTCCATGGCGTGGAGCATCCCGTCTACGACGCCTGGATGACCGATTGCAAAGGCGGCACGCAGATCATCGCGACGCCCAAGGAGCAGACCGAGGAAGAGCCGCCGCCGAACGCCGACGTGCCGGGCCGGCGCGCCGGCCAGCCGCCGAAGCCGAAGGAGACGCGTCGCAGGATCGATCCCGCCGCGCAGCCCGGAATCGCGCCCGTCGCGCCGCCGCCGGCCGCTATTCAGGAGGCGCCGCGCCGCGCGCCCTCGCAGCGGTTCTTCCCGACCGACACGGGCGGCGTCGGCCCGCGCGACCCGGCAGGCAACTGAGAGGCGCTCAGCCGCGCCCGCGATAGGGCGCGACGCCCGGATCGGGCAGCCAGAGCCCGTCCGGCGGCGCGCCGGTCTGCCAGAACACGTCGATCGGCATGCCGCCGCGCGGATACCAGTAGCCGCCGATGCGCAGCCAGCGCGGCGCGAGCAGGCCGACGAGATCCTTGCCGATCCGCACGGTGCAATCCTCGTGGAAGGCGCCGTGGTTGCGGTAGCTGGCGAGATAGAGCTTCAGCGACTTCGACTCCACCAGCCACCGGTCGGGCGCGTAATCGATGACCAGATGCGCGAAATCCGGCTGGCCGGTGACGGGGCAGAGCGAAGTGAATTCGGGTTGCGTGAATCGCGTCAGATAGAGCGCGTCGACATGCGGATTGGGCACGCGGTCGAGTTCGGCCTCGTCGGGCGAAGCGGGCAGCGCGGATTTCTGGCCCAGAAGTCGCGGGCCGTCGGCGGAATGGACCATGCGATGTGCATAGAGCGGTTGCTGGCGGGAGGCAATTTCGCCGCCCGTCGCGGCGGCTCTTCCCTTCGGCGCGGTTATTTGCTGTATCCGGCGAAAGGGACGGAGACGGAATGAACGCGCCAAGGCAGTTGCAACTCGGACCGGACGAACTCACCCGGCTCCTGGCGAACGAGTTTCCCCAGAATTTCACAGGGCAGGGGGCCCTGGCGATCGAGGTGGCCGCCCCGATGGTCGCGCGCGTGCGGCTGCCCTATGCGGAGCGCCACCTGCGGCCGGGCGGCACGATCTCCGGCCCCTCGATGTTCGGGCTGGCCGACAGCGCGCTCTATGTCGCGATTCTGGCCACCATCGGCTGGGTTCCGCTGGCGGTCACCACCAACCTGACCATCAACTTCCTGTCCAAGCCCGGCCAGCGCGACCTGATCGCCGAATGCCGGCTGATCAAGCTCGGCAAGAGCCTGGCGGTCGGCGAGGTCTACCTGCGCTCGGATGGAGATGCGACCGTGGTGGCGCACGCCACCGGCACCTATTCGATCCCGCCCCGGCGATAGTTCGACCCCGCCCCGGCGGTAGAGGTATTCTAATACCGTGTCCGGAAACTTGCGTTTTTTCGGGCCTTTCGCGCCGATTGCGCTTGACGAAGCACGTAGCCGGCTTTATTCCCCGGCCATCCGAACCGGCGCGGCGCGCCGGTTTGTTTTTTGACGCCAACGGGGTTCCCATGTTCGGCAAGACCTATTCGGCCAAGCCCGCCGATATCGAAAAGAAATGGGTGCTGATAGACGCCTCCGGGCTCGTCGTCGGCCGGCTCGCCACGCTTATCGCGATGCGCCTGCGCGGCAAGCACAAGGCCACCTTCACGCCGCACATGGACGACGGCGACAACATCATCGTCATCAACGCCGACAAGGTGGTCTTCACCGGCCGCAAGCGCGACCAGAAGGTCTACTACCACCACACCGGCTATCCGGGCGGCATCAAGGAGCGGACCGCGAAGTTCATTCTCGAAGGCCGCTTTCCGGAGCGCATCGTCGAGAAGGCGGTGGAGCGCATGCTGCCGCGCGGGCCGCTCGGCCGCAAGCAGCTCGGCAACCTGCGCGTCTACAAGGGCGCGGAACATCCCCATGCGGCGCAAAACCCGACCGTGCTCGACGTCGGCGCGCTGAATTCCAAGAACAAGCGGAGCGCCTGACATGGCCAGCCTTCAGGATCTGAAAGACGTCGCCGCCACGGCGACTGCCGCGCCCGAAGCGCCGCGCTATGAAAAGAAGGTCGACAAGCTCGGCCGCGCCTACGCCACCGGCAAGCGCAAGGACGCCGTCGCCCGCGTGTGGATCAAGCCCGGCTCGGGCAAGATGACCGTCAACGGCCGCGCGCTGGACGTGTATTTCGCGCGCCCCGTGCTGCGCATGATCCTCCAGCAGCCGCTGGTGATCGCCAATCGCGTCGGCCAGTACGACCTCATGGTCTCGGTCGCCGGCGGCGGTCTGTCGGGGCAGGCGGGCGCGGTGCGCCACGGCCTGGCCAAGGCGCTGACGAATTTCGAGCCGGAACTGCGGCCCGCGCTCAAGAAGGAAGGCTTCCTCACCCGCGACTCGCGCGTGGTCGAGCGCAAGAAATACGGCCGCGCCAAGGCTCGCCGGAGCTTCCAGTTCTCGAAGCGCTGAGTTTCGCGCAGATACATTGAAGGGGCGGCTTTCGAGCCGCCCTTTTTGTTTGCGCGCGGCGCGGATAAAACGGGCGACAACAAAAATCCCAGAGGAAACGACATGAGCGCCATCGCTGCCGATCTCGTCACCGAGGTGAAACCGCAACACGCCTTCGACTACGCGCGGTTCGCGCAATGGTGCGCCGACGAAATTGCGGACTTCGGCAGGATCTCGCATATCCAGCAGATCAGCGGCGGCGCCTCCAACCCGACGTTCATCGTGACGACGCGCGACGGCGCGGCGACGCGCAAGTTCGTGCTGCGCAAGCAGCCGCCGGGCAAACTGCTGCCGAGCGCCCATCAGGTCGACCGCGAATACCGCATCATGAAGGCGCTGTCGGCGACCGACGTCCCCGTGCCCAACGTGCGCGCGCTGTGCATGGACACGAGCGTCATCGGCGTGACGTTCTACGTGATGGATTTCATCGAAGGGCGCGTGTTCGAGGACGCGCAGCTGGCGGGCTTCACGCCGCAGCAGCGCGCGGCCGTCTACGACGATCTCGTCGGCACGCTGGCGAAACTGCACAAGGTCGACTACGCCGCCATCGGCCTTTCGGATTTCGGCAAGCCCGGAAATTATTTCGAGCGGCAGATCGGCCGCTGGATCAAGCAGTACCGCGGCGCGCAGACCGAAGACATTCCGGCGATGGAGCGGCTGATCGACTATCTGCCGGCGCATATCCCGACCGAGGACGCAGGTCTCACGACCATCGCGCACGGCGACTACCGCCTGCAGAACACGATGGTCCATCCCACGGAACCGCGCCTCGTCGCGGTGCTCGACTGGGAGCTTGCGACGCTCGGCCATCCTTACGCCGACATCGCCTACAACGCGCTGCTGTGGGAGTTCGAGTCCGGCACGTGGGGGTGGCTCAAGGGTGCGGACCTCCGCGCGCTCGGCATTCCGACGCAGCACGAATTCGTCGCGTCGTGGCTGCGCCGCGTCGGCCGCGACAGCATCAAGGACTGGAATTTCTATCTGGGCTTCGCGCTGTTCCGCCTCGCCTCGATCGGGCAGGGCGTCTACAAACGCGTGCTCGACGGCAACGCCTCCTCGGTCACCAATACGCACAACCGCACGCAGGGCATGGCCGAGCAGGCGTGGTCGATCATCGAACGCGGACCGCTCGAAATCCGCGCGTGAAAAAGGGCGGGAGAACCCCGCCCTTCTCGTGCGATCGTCGTTCGGTCAGTCGACGATCTTTCCTTCGATCAGCTCGCCGAACATTTCCCACTTGTCGCCCTTGAAGCGCATGAGCTGCATCTGCTCGATCGGGAAGTGATCGGTCGGGCTGGTGTTGAGCGTGATGCCGTTCATGAGCGCGCCGATCTTCACGCCTTTCAGGTTCTCGGCCTGTTTCATGATGTTTTCGCGCGTGAGATTGTCGCCGGCCTGTTTGACGATCTGCTCCATCGTCTGCGCGGCTGCGTAGGCGTAGAGGTAGAGGCTGTTGGCCTTGTCGGCGTCCGGCACGTATTTGTCGATGAAAGCCGCCCATTCCTTGATCGCGGGATCGTTCTTCCACACGGGGTCGATCGGATCCTTGATGTAGGTGGCGGTGATGGCGTCCTGCGCGTTCTCGTAGCCGGCCGGCTTGATGACCGCGCCGACGGACGCCGAGACGTTGTTGAGGATGTGGATCGGTTTCCAGCCGATCTCGGCCATCTTCTTCATCGCCATGGCCGCGAATTTCGGCGTGGTGAGATTGAGGAACATGTCCGCGCCGGAGGCTTTCAGCTTCACCATCTGCGAGTCGATGGTCGGGTCGGCCGTCTCGTAGGTCGCCTCCGCGATGATCATCGACGTCTTGGCGCCGAGCCCGTCGCGGATGCCCTTGTAGATGTCCTTGCCGTAGTCGTCGTTGGGCAGGAGCGCGGCGATCTTCGCGTTGGGATGGTTCTTCAGAATCCAGGCGGCGTAGATGCGCCCCTCGGCCTGATAGGGCGCGTTGAACGGCATGGTCCACGGGTTGGCCTTGTGGTCGCCGAACTTCGTGCCGCCCGAGGACACCATCAGTTGCGGCACCTTCTTCTGGTTCATGTATTTCATGATCGCCGTATTCGAGGGCGTTCCCAGCGTCTGGAAGAGGAACAGAACCTCGTCGTTCTCGATCAGCTTGCGCGTCTGCTCCACGGCCTTGGGCGGCGAATAGGCGTCGTCGTAGGAGATGTAGGTGATCTTGCGGCCATTCACGCCGCCCTTGTCGTTGAGCATTTTCGCATAGGCGGCCTGCACCTTGCCCACCACGCCATAGGCCGACGCCGGGCCGCTGTAGGGCACGAAATTGCCGATCTTGATCTCCGTGTCGCTCGCGCCGGGATCGTATTTTTTCTGGGCCAGCGCCGGACCGGCCAGCACGACAAAACCAAGCGTCGCAAGCGCGACGATACCAAACCGCATGATTTCAACTCCCTTGGGATTCTTTGTTGCGGCGCGATCATAGGGGGTTTGCGCAGAACGCAGACCACCGCGAGGCGCATGGCGAGGGTGCAAAAAACGAAAGGATAGGCCGGCTAAAATTAAACCGCGCCCGAGCGTTAAGAGGCCTTTGATCGTTTGGCTCCAGCATGGGCGGACACGGGAGCAAGCCATGGTCGCCGCGCAGTTCATCACGTCTTTTTTCGATTTTTCGGGCGACCCGCCAAACCCGCCCAACGACATCAAGGGGCGGGCGATCCTCGTCTGGCTCCGAGAGCGCTGCGCGCACCGGGCGACCCTCAGCGCGCCGGAAAGCGGCGAGGACTGGGGCTGGATCTGCGCGGCCGATAACGCCGGCCAGCGTTACATGATCGGCGCGAGCGCCGAGCCGGACGAGGCGGGGTACGCCTGCACCGTGCAGGTGGAGAAGATGCGGTCGATGACCGACAGAATGTTCGGCCGCAACAAGATGGACGCCGACGATCCCGTGGCGCAAGCGGTGCTGGCGGCGCTGCGCGGCGAGCCGGCCCTTGGGCCGATCGACGTCTAGGAGGCCGGGTCCACCGCCGCGTCGCGCCATTCGAGCGCGATCACCTTGCCGCGCTCCACGCTGAGCGCCAGGCGGCCGCGTTTCAGGAGCAGGGCGCGCTCGCCGAACAATTCGCGCCGCCAGCCCTTGAGCGCGGCCACGTCCGCATGATCGTCGGCGGCGATCGACTCGAGGTCTTCCACCGTCGCGATCATCTTGACCGCGACGCCGTGCCGCTCGGCCACCTGCCGCAGCAGCACTTTCAAAAGCTCGACGGTCGCGGTGTCGCGGGCGGGCCGGCGCTCGCGCTCGATGCGCGGCAGACCCCTGGGATCGCGCGCCAGTCCGCGTTCGACGGCGGCGAGAATTTCGGCGCCGGCGCGCGCGCGCTCCATGCCGCGCGGAAAGGCGCGCAGCGCGCCCAGCTGTTCGGCGTCGCGCGGGGCGGCGAGCGCGATCTCGACCAGCACGTCGTCCTTCAGCACGCGCGAGCGCGGTACGTCGCGCGTCTGCGCCTCGTGCTCGCGCCAGGCGGCGATTTCCATCAGCACGGCCAGATCGCGCGGCTTGCGCGCGCGGCCCTTCAGGCGCTCCCAGGCGTTCTCGGGTTTCTGCTCGTAGGTGGCGGGCGAGGAGAGCGTGGCCATCTCGTCGGCCAGCCAGTCCATGCGTCCGGTGTTTTCCAGCTTGCGCACGAGGAACGCGTAGATGTCGCGCAGCCACGTCACGTCCGCGATGGCGTAGGAAATCTGCGCGTCCGACAGCGGGCGGCGCGACCAGTCGGTGAAGCGCGAGGACTTGTCGAGCGCGACCTTGCAGATCTGCTGCACGAGATCGCCGTAGGAGGCCTGATCGCCGTAGCCGCAGACCATGGCGGCGATCTGCGTGTCGAACAGCGGGGCGGGAATGATCCTGGCCAGCGACCAGACGATCTCGATGTCCTGCCGCGCGGCGTGGAAGACCTTCACGACGCCCGGCCTGGCCATCAGTTCGAAAAACGGCGCAAGATCGAGACCCTCGGCCAGCGCGTCGACGGCGACCGCCTCCTCGGGCGAGGCGAGCTGAATGACGCAGACTTTCGGCCAGAACGTCGTCTCGCGCAGGAATTCGGTGTCGACGGTGACGAAGGGATGTCGGGCGAGCCGCTCGCAAGTCGCGGTCAGCTCCTCGGTGGAGGAAATCAGATTCATGGCGGCTGCATAACGGAAACGGCGCGCGGAATCGAGCCGGTTTATCGCAGGCGCGGCCGCCAGACGGCGATGAGCGCTCCCGCCGCCAGATTGAGCGCCGCCGAGATCAGGAGGGGACCGGCATAGCCGCCGGCGGCGTCGCGCAGCAGGCCGAGCGCCGCCGCGCCGAAGGCCGAGGAGAACTGGCAGAGCGCCGACTGGAAGGCCATCAGCGTGGTGAAGGAGGCGGCCTGAAATTCCCGCTGGAAGATGAGGGTCGGCAGTATGACCACGTTGCCGACCGACAGGCCGTAGACGGCGGCCGCCAGATAGAGCGCGGCGGCGTCCTGCGCATAGGCCGCCAGGCCCATCGCCGCCGCCTGGGTCGCGACGGACACGCCCGCCGCCAGCCGGACGTCCAGCCGGTCGATGAACGCGCCGAGCACGAGCCGCCCGGCGATGGCGGCGCCGGCCGTCAGCGCCACCGCATAGCTGGCGCCGGTCGCGCCCAGACGGGGCGTGAATACGGCGACCTCGTGCACGAGAAACGCCACCTGCGTCGTGAACAGGATCATGAAGGGCAGGGTCACCGACCAGAAGGCGGGGCTGCGCGCGGCGCGGGCGCGGGTCCACTCGGCCGGCGCGCTCGCCGCGCCCGCCGCGGCCGGCGCCGGCGGCCGGCCGACGAGGAAAGCCAGCGGCGCGAGCACCGCCAGCATGACGGCGGCGGCGATCAGCGCGCCGCGCGCAAAGCCGACCGCGTGGATCAGCGCCTGCAACGGCGGCACGACGAGTATGCCGCCGGCGCTCGCGCCCGTGAGCGCGATGGCGATGGCCAGTCCACGCCGCGCCTGGAACCACAGGCTGACGATGGCGGAAATGGCGCCCACGCTCATCGCCGCCCAGCCGACCGACATGACGAGCAGCGCGGCGAACAACTGCCAGGGCCGGTCGAGCGCGCCGAGCGCGGCGGTCGAGGCGGCGAACGCCAGCGCGCCCACGAGCAGCACGTTGCGCGCGCCGATGCGCGCGATCGCGTCGCCCACGAAGGCCACCATGACGGCGCTCGCAAGGTAGTAGGCGGTGAAAGCGATGGAGACGAGGCTGGTCGACCAGCCGTGCGCGCGAATGAGTTCGGCGAGGAAAACCGACTGACCGTAAAAGCCCAGGCCCCACGAAAACACCGCCGCGACGAAACAGACCGCGACGATGCGCCAGCCGCGATAGGCGCGACGCGATTCCGTCTCGAAATCACTCACGAGGCAGCGTGAATTTCTGGAAGCCCGCCCCCATCGCCGGTTTCTTCGCGCTGATGACGCCGGAGTTGACGCCGTTCCAGCCGATCTCGCCCGACAGCCGTCCGTATTCGATTTTCGGACAGCGGTTCATGACCACGTCCACGCCGCGCGCGCGCGCCCTGGCGGCGGCCGCATCGTTGCGCACGGTCAATTGCATCCAGATCGTGCGGGGCAGGGGATCGAGTTCGAGCGCCTCGTCCACCACCTGGCCCGCCGCCTCGCTGCCGCGAAAAATGTCGACCATGTCGATCGGCGCGGAGATGTCGGCGAGCCGCGCGACGACATCCATGCCGTGCAGCGTCTGGCCCGCAAGACCCGGATTGACCGGATAGACGCGAAAGCCGCGCGCCTGGAGATATTTCATGACGAACCACGAGGGCCGGGCGGAATTGGCCGACACGCCGACCATCGCGATACGCCGCGTGCGCGCGAGAATGCGCCGGATGAAGTCGTCGTCGTAGCGTTCGTCGTCCGACATCAGCCGCCCCTCTGGATTGCGTAGACGATGCGCCAGCCGGCGCCTTCCTTGCCGAAGCAGAGCGCGGCGGGCGTGAGTTCCTCGAGGCCGAGCGCGTTGGTGTAGAGCGCGCGTCCGGCGCCGACGCCGACGGCGGTCCAGCCGGCCGGCGTCTGCGACGTCAGGTCGGTGACGAGCGGCGCCACTTCGCCGACCTGCAGCGCGCGCACCACCGGCGCTTCGGCCGAGGGCTGCGCGCGCAGCGCAATCTCCGCGCCGGCGATGCGCAGATTTTCAGGCTCCGCGCCCGCCGCCTTCACGGCCCTCGCGGCTTTCGCACGGTCGAAGGCCGGCAGGGCCGGCGAGCAGACCGCCTTTCGGTCGTCCGGGTTGGGCGCGAAACTTTCAGACAGCGTGGCGCCGAGCACGGCGAACAGGGTCTCGTATTGTTCGGCGCGCGGGGTGTCGGGCGCCGGCTTGCCGTCGCAGCAGATCGCAAGGCGCAGCCGGTCCGCCGGCGACAGGGATTTCGCGCCGAGCGTCTTCGCCTTGCCGGGCGCGCAGGGTTTCAACGGATCGCCCGAACATTCGAGCGCGACGAAACGCGCGGACAGGGCGGATTCGATGGCCGCGGCGTCGCGCGCCGCGACCGCCGCGCGCAATGAGCCGGCGAGCGCGACAAGCGAAGGATCGGGGCTTTGCGCACAGGCCGGGGCGGCCATCAGCGCCGCCGCGAGACAGGACGCTGCGCGCATCAGCAGTCGCGCCATTCCGGCGCGCGTTTGGCCAGCAGCGCCGAAACGCCTTCTTCCGCATCGCGCGCCATGAGGTTTTCGGCCATCGCGCGACCGGCGTGCAGATAGGCTTCGCGCACGGGCATTTCCACCTGTTCGTAGAAGGCGCGTTTGCCGATGCGGACGGTGTGCGTGGACTTGGAGGCGATCTGCGCGGCCATGGCGAGCGCCGTCTCCAGCGCCGCGCCTTCAGCAACGACGCGATTGACCAGACCGAAGCGATGCGCCTCGAGCGCATCCACCATGTCGCCCAGCAACAGCATCTCCATCGCGTGTTTGCGCGACAGGTTGCGCGACAGCGCGACCATCGGCGTTGAACAGAACAGGCCGATGTTGACGCCCGGCGTGCAGAACCGCGCCTTATCGCCCGCGACCGCCAGATCGCACGAGGCGACGAGCTGGCAGCCGGCGGCCGTGGCGACGCCTTCGACCGCCGCGATGATCGCCTTGGGATTTGTCAGCAGCGATTGCATGAAACGCGCGCAGCGCGCGAGCGTGTCCTCGAAAAAGGCGGCGCCCCTGTCCGCGTTCGCCCGCGCGGCGGTGATCTCTTTCAGATCGTGCCCGGAGGAGAACACCGGCCCTTCGCCCGCCAGCACGATGGCGCGCACGCCATGGTCCGCGCCGAGATCGGCGAAGGTTTCGGTGAGCGCGTCGAGCATGGCGATGGAAAGCGCATTGCGCGCGCGCGGACGCGCCAGCGTGACGAGCGCCACGCCGTCGGCGCGACGCTCCACCCGCAGCAAGGGCGCGGCGAGCGTTGCGGGAGTTGTTTGCGCTGTGGTTGCGGCTTGCGCGGCTTGCGACATTTTCGGCCCCGGATCGTAAGAATGGGCGAAGGATCGCCTACCCGCACGAGCCGTGCAACCCGTAATGCCGGCGCCCCGTTGAAGGGCGCCGGTCCTTGTCGCGTCAAACGTAATCCCGGCGCATGCGTTCGAGTTCGGCCTGGCTGGGACGATAGGGCTCGGCGCCAGGGTCGAATTTCGTCCAGCCGCTGCTGCGATACGCCTCGCCGCGCGCGGCGATGTCGATCGGACCGTGGCGATCCATGATGGCCTCGATCTCGCTCGCCCGGCTGTCGGGCGCGCGCACGGTGACCATCGTGCCGCCGCGTCGCACCGTTTCGGCATAGACATGCGCGTCGGATTCCGAAACGCCCGCGCCCACGAGCGCGCCGATCAGGCCGCCTGCGACGGCGCCGGCCGCCGCGCCGACGGCCGTGGCCGCCAGCCAGCCGGCCGCCACCACCGGCCCCAGACCGGGGATCGCCAGCATGCCGAGGCCGGCGAGCAATCCGGCGCCGCCGCCGATCGCCGCGCCCGCGCCGGCGCCGCTGCCGGCGGCCGAAACATCCTCGACGTCGTCATATGCGTCGCTGACATGTTTGTTGGCGAGCAGGCTCACGTCATCGGTCGGAACGCCGGCCGTTTCGACATCGGCGACAACCTGCCTGGCGTGTGCGTATGTGTCATAGACCCGGGTGATAACCGCCATGTTTCATTCCCTCTCACGTGTTGGGGAGCGTCGCGTCAGTTGGCGACGACGTTGCCCTTGAAATCGATCGCGATGTTGACCTTCTTGCCGTCGTGCGAGGCCGTGCCGCGCCAGATGCCATCGCCGTCCTTGTTGAGCGTCGAGACATCGGAGAAGCCTCGCGCCATCGCGCGTTCCTTGGCCTGGCCTTCGGTGAAGCTGTTGGCGCCCTTCAACGGCGCGCCCGGATCGTTGGCGCTGGCGAGGTAGCGGCCGGCTTGGCAATCGGTCATGAAATCGGCCTGAGCCAGCCGGTCGCCGGCGATCGTGCGGCCGCCGACGCGCGACGCCGACAGGTAGCGGGCGGCCTCGTCAGTGGTGACGAAGCCGTCGTTATTCTTGTCGGCCGTCTTCCAGGCAGTCGCGCATTCGGCGTCCGATACGGCGCGGGCGCCGGCGCTGGCGGGCATGTTGGCCGCGGGCGCATTGGCCTGCGACGGATTGACGGCGGGCGCCGTGGAGGGCGCGGCGGGCGGGTTGGCCGCCGGCGCGCTCGTCTGCGCAAACGCAGGCGCGCCCAAAGCAAGGCCGAGCGCGGCCGTCGCCACGAATAGAAGCGGTTTATTCATCGAATGATTTCCTCGGATGGATGGACGAACGGAGCGCTGGCTCGCGCCTGGTGCGGCGCGAGCGCGCGGCGCTTCAGATCCGCTCGAAATAGTCGTTCAGCTCTTTTTCGGCCTGCTCTTTGGTGTAGCCGTAGCGTTCCTGCAGCCGGCCCGCGAGCTGATCGCGCTTGCCCGCGATCTCGGTGAGATCGTCGTCCGTCAGCTTGCCCCACTGTTCCTTGATCTTGCCGGACATCTGTTTCCAGTTGCCCTCGATGCGATCCCAATTCATGTGCCTCTCCCTGGTCAAAGCGTGATCCAGCGTTCGCGCCCAGGCGCGTTCGACGAATCCGAAAGCGATAAGATTGTCGCCAGCGAACGTCCGCGGCGTGCGGCCGTCACGCTCGTCCAGTAAACCGGCCGGGGGCGGAGAGGTTCCGGTCAGGACGCACGAAAAAACAGCAAAGTCAGAATGTTAGCGTTGGCTGCGCTATTCCGCAGGCAGGGCCGTTTCGTTTCGGCCTTTGTTGCGCTTTTGCGAATCAGCGCCTTCGATCATCATTGACGCGTGTCGACCAAGCATCTCGTCCCGCCCAACATTGCCAGCCTTTACGAAGTGCACGAATGGCGCAATGCGGCCGGCGTGCTGTCGACCGCCTATCCGAGCGAGTGGCAGGACATTCTGGACGTGCTCGGAACTTTCAGGCTGCCGCGCTCCAAGATTATGGCCCCGGGCGGCAACAGATCGGATCTCTCGAAGGCGCTTGACGGGCCATTTCACAAGCGCGGTTGGGTGGAGAAGCAATTCCGAACGGCGATCAAGCTGGACGAACGAACGGTCGAATCTCCGACACACAAGATCGACTGCTACAAGAACCAGGTCGCCCTCGAAATCGAATGGAACAACAAGGATCCGTTCTACGATCGCGATCTCAACAACTTTCGGTTGTTGTTCGACCTCAGAGCGATCGACGTCGGGGTGATCGTCACACGGTGCGACGAGCTGCAATCCATATTCAACGCCCTTGGCAAAGGGCCGAGCTATGGCAATTCAACCACACACATGAGCAAGCTGCTGCCGCGCATAGAGGGTGGCGGCGGCGGCGGCTGCCCAATTCTGGTTTTCGGAATCAGCGCCAGGCTGTATGATGAAAACGCTTGAGGAACGGGGAAATTCGTTGAGTCTTGACTTGCGCAAGGATCTGCTCGACGCGGCCCATGGGAAGCGGTTCGCCACCATTCTCGCGGACCCCCCTTGGCAGTTTGTCAATCGCACGGGGAAAATGGCGCCTGAGCATCGCCGCTTGTCTCGATATGGCACCATGAAGCTGGAAGAGATTTGCGCGCTACCGGTGGCGGAGATCGCAGCGCCGACCTCGCACCTATATTTGTGGACGCCCAACGCGCTCCTGCCCGATGCGCTGGAGGTCATGAGGGCTTGGGGGTTCGCATACAAGTCGAATCTCATCTGGCACAAGACGCGGCTCGATGGCGGCTCCGATGGACGAGGAGTCGGGTTCTATTTCAGAAATGTGACCGAGATCATCCTGTTCGGAGTTCGCGGAAAGAATGCGAGGACGCTGGCTCCCGGCCGCAGACAGGTCAATTTCATCGCAGAACGCAAGCGGGAGCATTCCCGTAAGCCCGACCAACAGTATGGGCTGATCGAAGCTTGCTCTCCCGGGCCCTTTATCGAGCTGTTCGCTCGCGGCCAAAGGCGCGGCTGGACGAGTTGGGGAAATCAAGCGAACGACAAATATCGCCCGGACTGGCCGACCTACTCCAACCACTCTCGAAGCACGCTGGTGGCCGCCGAGTAGGATGCAAGCGCCGCCCGGCCGCCGCGTGCGTGTCGCCTATACCCTTTCGCGGTGACGTTTGACGGCGTAAAAGGCGGCGCGCGCTGCGCCGCGCCATTCACCTGCGAGAGGCCCGTATGACCGAAATCATCGACATCCACGCCCGCGAGATCATGGATTCGCGCGGCAATCCGACCGTCGAGGTCGACGTCACGCTTTCCGACGGGTCGTTCGGGCGCGCGGCCGTGCCGTCGGGGGCCTCCACGGGCGCGCACGAGGCGGTCGAGTTGCGCGATGGCGACAAGAAGCGGTTCCTCGGCAAGGGCGTGCAGAACGCGGTCGACGCGGTGAACGGCGAGATCGCGGACGCCATCGTGGGCATGGATGCCGAAGATCAGGTCGCCATCGACGAGGCGATGATCGCGCTCGACGGCACGGACAACAAGGCCAAGCTCGGCGCCAACGCCATCCTGGGCGTGTCGCTGGCCAACGCGAAAGCCGCCGCCGACGCCGCCGGCCTGCCGCTGTGGCGCTACGTGGGCGGCGCGCACGCGCGCGTTCTGCCCGCGCCCATGATGAATATCGTCAACGGCGGCGCGCATGCCGACAATCCGATCGACTTTCAGGAGTTCATGATCCTGCCGGTCGGCGCGCCCTCGCTGAAGGAAGCCGTGCGATGGGGCGCGGAAATATTCCACACGCTGAAAGCCGCGCTGAAGAAGGAAGGCCATAACACCAATGTCGGCGACGAAGGCGGTTTCGCGCCCAACCTGCCGTCGGCGGAGGCCGCGCTCGACTTCTGCATGAAAGCGATCGAACAGGCCGGCTTCAAACCCGGCGCCGATATCGCGCTCGGGCTCGACTGCGCCTCCACCGAATTCTTCAAGAACGGCGCGTATCATTACGAAGGCGAGGGCAAGACGCGGTCGATTTCCGAGCAGGTCGACTATCTGGCCAAACTCGTCGGCGCCTATCCGATCGTGACGATCGAGGACGGCATGTCGGAAGACGACTGGGAGGGCTGGAAACTGCTGACCGACAGGATCGGCGCGAAATGCCAGCTCGTCGGCGACGATCTGTTCGTCACCAACGTCAATCGCCTGTCGAAGGGAATCAAGGCGCAGGTCGCCAATTCCATCCTGGTGAAAGTGAACCAGATCGGCTCGCTCACCGAGACGCTGGCGGCCGTCGAGATGGCGCAGCGGGCGGGCTACACCGCCGTCATGTCGCATCGCTCCGGCGAGACCGAGGACGCGACCATCGCGGACCTTTCGGTCGCCACCAATTGCGGGCAGATCAAGACCGGGTCGCTGGCGCGTTCCGACCGGCTGGCGAAATACAACCAGCTCATCCGCATCGAAGAAGAACTCGGGGGACAGGCGCGCTACGCCGGCCGCGAGGCGCTGAAGGCGCTGGCGTAAGAGCGCGGATCCCGCTGCGCCTCCTTCCCCTTCATCGGGAAGGCGGTCGCGCGGCGACCGGATGGGGCAAGGGGCTGCGGCATCCACCGATGGACGCCCGGACCCCGCCCGTCGCCTGCGGCGACACCCCTCCCCCATGAAGGGGAGGGTGGGGCGCGTGGCGCATTCTGCGACGCGAAAATCCTGAGCGACGAGGGCTGACTCGCGCGCCCAACGCGGCTAAACCGTGCCGTCATGAGCATGGACAAGACTTTCGATCCCAAGGCCGTCGAGGCCCGCATCGCGCAAACGTGGGAGGCCGCCGGCGCCTTCAGGGCCGGCGCCGGCAGGCGGCCGGGCGGAAAGCCTTATTCCATCGTCATTCCGCCGCCGAACGTCACCGGCAGCCTGCACATGGGCCATGCGCTCAACAACACGTTGCAGGACATTCTGTGCCGGTTCGAGCGCATGCGCGGAAACGACGTGCTCTGGCAGCCGGGCACGGACCATGCGGGCATCGCCACCCAGATGGTGGTCGAGCGTCAGCTCGCCGAACGCAAGGAGCCGTCGCGCCGCGAGATGGGGCGCGAGAAATTCCTCGAGCGCGTGTGGGCGTGGAAGGCGGAATCGGGCGGCGCCATCGTCGGCCAGCTCAAGCGGCTCGGCGCCTCGTGCGACTGGTCGCGCGAACGGTTCACGATGGATGACGGCCTGTCGAAGGCGGTCGCGAAGGTTTTCGTGGAGCTTTATCGCGCAGGGCTCGTCTACAAGGACCAGCGCCTGGTCAACTGGGACCCCAAGCTCCAGACCGCAATCTCCGATCTGGAAGTCGTGCAGGTCGAGACGAAAGGCCATCTCTGGCATTTCAAATATCCGATCGTGGATGCGGAGGGTCGCGAGACGGGCGGACATATCGTCGTCGCCACCACGCGGCCCGAGACGATGCTGGGCGACACGGCGGTCGCGGTGCATCCCGACGACGAGCGCTATCTCACGCTGCACGGCATGCGCGTGCGGCTGCCGCTGGTGGGGCGTCTCATTCCCATCGTCGCGGACGCCTATTCCGATCCCGAGAAGGGAACGGGCGCGGTGAAGATCACGCCCGCGCACGACTTCAACGACTTCGAAGTGGGGCGGCGCCACGGCCTGCCGCTCGTCAACGTTCTCGACACGCAGGCGCATATGGCGCTGAAGGACAACGAGGCCTTCGTGGAGGGCGTCGAGGAAAGCCCCGAACTCGTCGATACGATCCACGCGCTGCACGGCGCCACGCGCGAGAAGGCGCGCGCGTTGGTGGTGGAGATGATGGAAGCGCGCGGGCTCGTCGACAAGATCGAGCCGCATGTGTTGCAGGCGCCGCACGGCGATCGCTCGAACGTGGTGATCGAGCCCTATCTCACCGAGCAATGGTATGTCGACGCCAAGACGCTCGCCGAACCGGCGCTGGCGGCCGTGCGCGACGGCAGAACGGTCTTTACGCCGAAGAACTGGGAAAAGACCTATTTCGACTGGCTCGAAAACATCCAGCCGTGGTGCGTGTCGCGCCAGTTGTGGTGGGGCCATCAGATCCCCGCCTGGTATTCGTCGTGGGGCGGCGTCTATGTCGCGGAGACGGAGGAGGAGGCGCTCACGCAGGCGCTCGCGGACGCCGTCACGCGCGAGATCATGGACGATGTGGAGGCCGGGCGCATCGCCGGCGATCCGCAGCTGCAGGACGGCTTCCTCACGCGCGACGAAGACGTGCTCGATACATGGTTCTCCTCCGCGCTCTGGCCGTTCTCCACCCTCGGCTGGCCGGACGAGACGCCCGAGCTTCAGCGCTACTATCCCACCAGCGTGCTCGTCACCGGCTTCGACATCATCTTCTTCTGGGTCGCTCGCATGATGATGATGGGCCTTCATTTCATGAAGGAGGTTCCGTTCCGCGACATCTACATCCACGCGCTCGTCCGCGACGAGAAGGGCGCCAAGATGTCGAAGTCGAAGGGCAACGTCATCGACCCGCTCGACCTTGCGGACAAATACGGCGCCGACGCGCTGCGCTTCACGCTGGCCGCGATGGCGGCGCAGGGGCGCGACATCAAACTGTCGACGCAGCGCGTGGACGGCTATCGCTCGTTCGCCACCAAATTGTGGAACGCGTCGCGGTTCGCCGAAATGAACGGCTGCGCGCGCGTCGCCGGTTTCGATCCGGCGGGCGCCAAAGAGACGATCAATCGCTGGATCGTGGGGGAGGCCGCCGCCGCGGTCGCCGAGACGACCAGCGCGCTCGAGGCGTTCCGTTTCAACGACGCCGCGAACGCCGTCTACCGGTTCGTCTGGAACGTGTTCTGCGACTGGTATGTGGAGCTGACGAAGCCGCTGTTGCAGGGCGACGACGGCGCCGCCAAGGACGAAACGCGCGCGACGACGGCCTGGACGCTCGACATCATTTTCAAGCTGCTGCACCCGTTCATGCCGTTCCTCACGGAAGAACTCTGGGCGATCAAGGGCGAGGCGGGGCCGGCGCGCGAGACCCTGCTCGTCACGTCCCAATGGCCGGACCTGTCCGGGCTGGGCGACGCGGCGGCCGAGCGCGAGGTCGGCTGGCTGGTCGATCTCGTGAGCGAGGTGCGCTCGGTGCGCGCGGAGATGAACGTGCCTGCGGCCGCGCAGGCGCCGCTGGCGCTGGTCGGCGCCGACGGCGAGACGCGCGCGCGCGCCGAACGGTGGTCGCAAACGCTCAAGCGGCTCGCCCGGCTCGGCGACATTTCCTTCGTCGACCAGGCGCCGGCGGGTTCGGCGCAGATGATCGTGCGCGGCATGACCGCGGCGCTGCCGCTCGCCGGCATGATCGACATCGCCGCGGAGAAGGCGCGGCTCACCAAGGAAATCGGCAAGCTGGAGACGGACGCCAGAAAGACCGAAGCGAAGCTCGTCAACGCCGATTTCCTCGCGCGCGCGCCCGAAGAGGTGGTGGAGGAAAATCGCGAACGGCTCGCGGACGCCGAGGCGCGCATCGAGAAGCTGCAAGGCGCGCTCGACCGGCTCTCCTGAAGCCGGGGGCGCGGGAAAGGCGCGCTCGACCGGCTCTCCTGAAGCCGGGGGCGCGGGAAAGGCGGCCGGCTCCGTCGGCGGTTCAGTTGACCGAGGCTTCGGCCTCGTCGCGGGCCTGCGTTGCGACCGCCTTGATGAGCTGCGGCTCGCCGCTGACGGCCAGCGGCGTGCGCGCCACGAACGCCTGCGGCGCGGCGCCACGGCTGGCTTTTTCGAGCGTGGCGAGCGCCGGACGGCCCGAGCCGATGCGCGCGAAGGATTTTTCGCTGTGGCCGCCGCGATAGACCATGAAGCCGTTCGTGGTCACCACGACATCGCCGGGGCGCAGCGTGGGGTCGGCCGCGAAATGCGCGATGGACCCCGTCCTCACGCCGGGCAGTGGGGCGAGCGCCTCCATCTTGCCGCCGACGCCGCCGCCCTTGGCGTGGGCGGCCGCGCGTTCGACGCGCCGACGCGCCTCGGCCTGCGCGCGGGCGGCATCGCGCCGGACGCGCTCGCGCCGCATCATCCGCTCGTCCTGAAAGGACGGCGGCGCCGGCGCGTAGACGACCGTGCGGCGTTGCGTGCCGAACAGAATGTCGAACAGAGATTGCGCGGTGGCTGGCGTGGCCAGGGCGGAACCGGCAAGCAGGGTTCCAAGGGCGAAAATGACTCGTCTGGAAATCATGGCGAACGCAAACGGGCTAAAAAGGAATGAACGAGACATAACCCGACTCCCCATTGGGCTTCAATGCCGCAACGAGGGCGATGGTTCCGTATTTTTGCGCACATCGCGGAATTTTGCGCCGGCTGCGGCGGCGGGTCCGAAATTCGACAAAAGGCCGCATGGCATGGAAAGTATGGCGCGGAAGTTTCCACCCGGACTGTCGATATGAGCGCGCAACCGCACATCCGTCACTCGACCTGCCCGCACGATTGTCCCTCGGCCTGCGCGCTCGATGTGGAGGTCGGCGGCGACGGGCGCATCGGCCGCATTCGCGGATCGTCGGTTCAGACGTATACGGCCGGCGTGGTCTGCGCGAAGGTCGCGCGCTATGCCGAGCGCGTTCACCACCCGGACCGCCTGACCCATCCGCTGAAGCGTGTCGGGCCGAAGGGATCGGGCGCGTTCGCGCGCATTTCGTGGGATGCGGCGCTCGACGAGATCGCCGAACGGTTTCTGGCGGCCGAAGCGCGCCACGGCTCGCAGGCCGTCTGGCCCTATTATTACGCCGGCACGATGGGTCGCGTCATGCGCGACGGCCTCAATCGCCTCACGCACGCCAAGAAATACTCGCGGTTCTATTCCACCATCTGCATCAATCTCGCCTGGCCGGGCTATATCGCCGGCGTCGGCCGGCTGATGGGGCCTGATCCGCGCGAAATGGCGAAAACGGACTGTCTCGTCATCTGGGGCACGAACGCCGTCGCCACGCAGGTGAACGTGATGACCCACGCCATGCGCGCGGGCAAGGAACGCGGCGCGAAGATCGTGGTCGTGGACGTCTACCGCAACGCGACGATGCAGCAGGCCGATCTGGGCCTCGTCCTGCGCCCCGGCACGGACGGCGCGCTCGCCTGCGGCGTCATGCACGTGCTGTTTCGCGAAGGATTCGCGGATCGCGAATTTCTCGCCAAATTCACCGACGCCCCGGACGAACTGGAGGCGCATCTGCAAACCCGCACGCCCGAATGGGCGAGCGCGATCACGGGTCTGAGCGTCGCCGAGATCGAGGAATTCGCGCGGCTGGTGGGCGCGCGCAAGCGCACGTTCTTCCGGCTCGGCTACGGGTTTTCGCGCAGCCGCAACGGCGCGGCGAACATGCACGCGGCCGCCTCCATCGCGGCGGTCACGGGCGCGTGGGCGCTCGAAGGCGGCGGCGCCTTTCACAACAACGGGGCGATCTTCCACCTCAATCAGGCGGTGGTGGAGGGCGCGGACCTGATCGACCGTTCCACGCGCGCGCTCGACCAGTCGCGCATCGGCGCCATTCTGACCGGCGACGCGCAGGCGTTGCAGGGTGGTCCGCCCGTGACGGCGATGCTGATCCAGAACACCAATCCCGCCTGCGTTGCGCCGGACCAGAACCGCGTGCGCGAGGGGTTCGCGCGCGAGGACCTGTTCGTGGCCGTGCACGAACAGTTCATGACCGACACCGCGCGCATCGCCGACATCGTGCTGCCGGCCACGATGTTTCTCGAACACGACGATTTCTACACGGGCGGCGGGCATCAATATCTCGGCTTCGGGCCGAAACTGGCCGAGCCGCCGGGCGAATGCCGTTCGAACCACGAGGTCATTTGCGCGCTGGCGACGCGGCTCGGCGCAGCGCATCGCGGCTTCGAGATGAGCGCGCGCGAACTGATCGACGTCACCCTGCGCGATTCCGGCTGGGGTGGGATCGCGGCGCTGGAGCGCGTCAACTGGCTCGACGCCCAGCCGCCCTTCGAGAGCGCCCATTTCGCCAGGGGGTTCCGCTGGCCGGACGGAAAGTTCCGGTTCAAGCCGGATTGGGCGCGCACGCCGTTCTCGCATAACGGCCTGATGGGCCCGTGGCGCGACCTGCCGAAACTGCCGGATCACTGGACCGCGATCGAGGAGGCCGATGACGAACATCCGTTCCGGCTGGCGACGAGCCCGGCGCGGCAGTTCCTGAATTCGACCTTCACCGAAACGCCGACCTCGCGCGCGAAGGAAATGCGTCCCAGCGTGATGGTCCACCCGCAGGACGCGGCGGCGGCGGACGTGGCGGACGGCGATCTCGTCACGCTCGGCAACGCGCGCGGGCGCGTCCGGCTGCATGCGAAACTGTTCGACGGCGTGCGGCGCGGCGTGCTGATCGCCGAGGGTATCTGGCCCAACAGCGCGTTCGTCGACGGGCAGGGGATCAACGTGCTGACCGGCGCCGACCCGGCCGCCCCGTTCGGCGGGGCCGCATTCCACGACAACCGGGTGTGGCTGCGGAAGGCGAGCTGAAGATCAGGCGCTTCAGGCCGCCGGCGTCCGGGGTTGCCAATGGCGCCCCCTGGCGGCAATCTGGCCGCCGGACAGACCTCCAGCGGTTTCGCGGCGGCGCGCCTGGCGGCCGCCCGACGGACATGGGAACCCGACATCATGATCTTGGACAAGGAAATGGCCTGCGGAAGCAACGAGGACGTTCCGCCGGGACCTCGGTCGCGGGGGCTCGACCGCCGGTCGTTTCTGTTCGGCTCCGCCGCCGGTCTCGGCGCGCTCGGGCTCGCCGGGTGCGCAACGACCGAGGGCGTGAGCCTCGCCGAAGCGTCGAAGATGTATGCGATGGCGCCCGACGCCAAATTCCCGATCCAGGCCGTCGACATCAGCAAGCTCGACCCGAAGTATTTTCGCAAGAGGATAAGCTATCCGAGCAAGGAAGCGCCCGGCACGATCATCGTCGATCCCGGCAACTACTACGTCTACCGCATCGAAGGCGACGGCGTCGCCACCCGTTACGGCGCCAATGTCGGACGCGAAGGGTTTCTGTGGAGCGGCGACGCCTATGTCGGGCGCAAGGCCGAATGGCCGGTCTGGACGCCGCCGAAGGAAATGATGCAGCGCCAGCCGGAGTCGCGCAAATATGCGCGCGGGATGCCGGGCGGGCCGGACAATCCGCTCGGCGCCCGCACCCTCTACCTCTATCAGAACGGGCGCTACACGCTCTACACGATCTACAGCACCAGCGACCCCGAGACGATCGGAACCGGCATGACGAGCGGCTGCACCGGCCTGCTCACGCAGGACATGCTGGACCTTTATTCGCGAACGCCCGTCAAGACGAAGGTGATCGTCCTGCCCGCGTAGGCGCGCCCGGTTCGCGGCCCTCCCGCATCAGCACGCGGTTGCCGCGCACGACCACCTGTTCGCCGGCGACCAGCGCCAGCGCGCGCGGATAGATGCGGTTTTCCTGCTCCAGCACCCGCGCGGCGAGCGCGTCGGGCGTGTCGTCGTCGCGCACACGGACGGTTTCCTGTTCGACGATCGGGCCTTCGTCCATTTCCGGCACGACGAAATGGACCGTGCAGCCATGCACCTTCACGCCGTCGGCGATCGCGCGTTCGTGCGTGTGCAGGCCGCGATAGAGCGGCAGCAGCGCGGGGTGGATGTTGAGCATCCGCCCCTGCCATTTCTCCACGAACCACGGCGTCAGCAGGCGCATGAAGCCGGCGAGGCAAACGAGTTCCGTTCCATGCGCCTCGAGCGTCGTCTGCATGGCGCGCTCGAACGCCTCGCGGTCGGCGTGCGCCTTGTGGTCGACGAGGGCCGTCGCCAGGCCCTGCGCCTTCGCCCATGCGAGACCGGCCGCCTGCGGGCGATTGGACAGCACCAGCGAAATCTCGGCCGGATAGTCCGGCGCGCGGGCGGCCTCCACCAGCGCGCGCATGTTGGAGCCGCGCCCGGAGATCAGGATGGCGACCCTCTTCTTTTTCACAGTGCGAGCTTTCCGCGCGTCGTCACCCGCTCGCCGCCGGCGGCGACGACCTCGCCGATGACGACCGGCTCCAGCCCCTGGGCCGCGAGCGCCGCGCGGGCTTCCTCGGCCCCCGCGCGGCGCGCGACGACCACCATGCCGATCCCGCAGTTGAAGGTGCGCAGCATCTCGCTTTCGGCGACGCCGCCCTCCCGCGCCAGCCATGCGAAAACCGGCAGGACCGGAATGGCGGCAAGATCGAGCGCAACGCCCAGACCTTTCGGCAGCACGCGCGGAATGTTTTCGGGAAAGCCGCCGCCGGTGATGTGGGCGAGCGCGGCGATGGCGTCGGTCGCCTTCAGGGCCGCCAGCAGCGGCTTCACATAGAGGCGCGTCGGCGTCAGCAGCGCGCGCGCGAGCGTCCGGCCGGGTGCGAAGGGGGCGGGCGCGTCCCAATTCAGGCCCGTCCTGTCGACGATGCGCCGAACGAGCGAGAACCCGTTGGAATGGACGCCGGAGGAGGGCAGGCCGATCAGCACGTCGCCCGCCGCCACGTCCGCGCGCGGCAGCAGCCGGTCGCGCTCGGCCGCGCCAACCGCGAAGCCCGCCAGATCGTAGTCGCCGCGCGCATAGAGGCCCGGCATTTCCGCCGTCTCGCCGCCGATCAGCGCGCAGCCGGATTCGATGCAACCGGCGGCGACGCCCTTGACGATGGCCGCGCCTTCTTCCGGGTCGAGCCGGCCGGTGGCGTAATAATCGAGGAAGAAGAGCGGTTCGGCGCCCTGCACCACCAGATCGTTGACGCACATGGCGACGAGATCGACGCCCACCGTGTCGTGGATGCCGCTCTCGATGGCGATCTTGACCTTGGTGCCGACGCCGTCGTTGGCGGCGACCAGCACGGGATCGCGGAAACCGGCAGCCTTCAGGTCGAACAGGCCGCCGAACCCGCCAATCTCGGCGTCGGCGCCGGGGCGGCGGGTGGCGCTCAGATGCGGCTTGATGAGTTCGACCATGCGGGCGCCGGCGTCGATATCGACGCCCGCCTGCGCATAGGTCATGCCGCCCGGCTTCTTGTCGGTCATGTGCTCACCTCGTGCGCGGGCAATAGCTTTTGCGGCCTGCCGTGACAAGGGACGGCGCCCCGGGACAGACAGGGACCGGGTCGGCGACTTGACCCGTTCGGCCCGCGCGGGGACAAATGGCGGCGCAACAGGGGCGCAAACCGTCGCATCATGCCGCGCAAGGAGTTCAGTCTGCGGAATTTCGGCTCGCTGCCGAACATGATCACGCTCGGGCGGCTCATTCTGGCGCCCGTCATCATCGCCATGATCGCCAGCGGCCGGTGGATGGAGGCGTGCGTCGCCTTCGTCGTGGCGGGTGTTTCGGACGCGCTCGACGGCTGGCTCGCCAAGACGTTCGACCTGCGCACCGACATCGGCGCGGTGCTCGACCCCATCGCCGACAAGACGCTGCTCGTTTCCATCTATGTCGCGCTCGGCGTCTCGCAGGCCATTCCGCCGGCGCTGGCCATTCTCGTCGTCTCGCGCGATCTCATGATCGTGGGCGGCGTGATCGTGGCCTGGCTGGTCGACAATCCGGTGGAAATCCGGCCGCTGTTCGTCTCCAAGGTCAATACGGCGGCGCAGCTTGCGTTCGCGGCGCTGGTGCTCGCCTCCAAGGCGTTCGGATTTGCGCTCGGGGCCAGCTTTACCGTCGCGGTCTATGGGGTGGCGGCGTTGACGCTCGCCTCGCTCGGCGCCTATCTGGCGCCCTGGTTCCGGCACATGCGACTGTAGGATCGAATGACCGAAACTTCGCAGATCGCGCCGCCGCCGCCGCCCGACTCCGCCTTCGTGCGGCGGCTTGCGCCGTGGGCGATCGCGGTCGGCGCCATCGCCCTGTTCCTCTGGATGTTCTCAGGGGTGCTGACGCCGTTCGTCGCCGGCATCGCGCTCGGTTATCTGCTCGATCCCGTGGCCAACCGGCTGGAGAAGATGGGGCTGAACCGGCTGGGCGCGGCGGTGCTGATCCTGGCGGTGTTCCTGATCGCGCTCGTGGTGGCGCTGGTGCTGATCCTGCCGGCGCTCGGCCACCAGCTCGCGAGTTTCGCGCAGGATGCGCCGCGCATCGTCGCGCGCCTGCAGGGCGTGCTGTCGGAAACGGGCGGCAAGCTGCTTCATTCCTGGGTCGGCGATCTGTTGCAGAAATACGGTCTGGCGCCGGGCGGGGACACCTCGGGCGATCTGCAGAAGTCGATCGGCGATCTGGTGGGCGAGGGGGTGCGCTGGTTCGGCGCGCTCCTGAAATCGCTGGTGACGGGCGGGGCGGCGCTGTTCGGTCTCGCGTCGCTGATTGTCGTGACGCCGGTCGTGGCCTTCTACATTCTGATCGACTGGCGGCACATGATGGAGTCCCTGGAGTCGCTGGTGCCGCCGCGTTTGCGGCCGCAGGCGCGCGCGCTCGCCCGCGACATAGACCGGGCGCTCGCCGGCTTCGTGCGCGGGCAATCGCTGGTCTGCCTGTTTCTGGGCCTGTGGTATGGGATCGGCCTGTCGCTCATCGGACTGAATTTCGGGTTCCTCATCGGGGTGACGGCGGGCGTGCTCTCGTTCATTCCCTATGTCGGCTCGCTGACGGCGCTGGTGGTTTCGGCGATCGTGGCGCTGGTGCAGGGATGGCCGGACTGGAAAATGCTGGCGATGGCGCTGGCGGTGGTGGGAACGGGCCAGTTTCTGGAAGGCAATTTCCTGTCACCCAAACTGGTCGGCGGATCGGTGGGACTGCATCCGGTGTGGTTGATGTTCGCGCTGCTGGCCGGCGGCTCGCTGTTCGGCTTCACGGGCCTGATCGTCGCAGTGCCCGCGGCGGCGGCCATCGGCGTATTGTCGCGGTTTGCGCTCGCGCGCTACCGCACCAGCCCGTTCTACCTCGGGCGCACGCCGCAGACGTTGATCGTGGGCGACGTGGCCGCGAGCGGGCCGGGCGACCCCGGCGCGCAGGGCGGCGCGTGAGCGGCCGGTCATGAGCGACAAGAAATCGGAAGCCGTGCGCCAGCTGGCGTTCGAATTCGCGCCGCAGCCGCGGTTCGGCGAAGAGGATTTTCTCGTCTCGCCGTCGAACGCGGGCGCTTTCGCGCTGGTGACGTCGTGGCCCGACTGGCCCGATCCCGCGCTGCTCCTCATCGCGCCGGCCGGCGGCGGCAAGAGCCATCTGGCCACGATCTGGGCGCGGCGCGCGCAGGCGGTCATCGCCCCGCCCCACCAGGTGCGGGCGGACGCGAGCCTGGGCGCGCTCTACGGCCGCAACATCCTTCTGGAGGACGCCGATGAGGTGGGCGACGCGCGCGGCCTGTTTCATCTGTTCAATCTGGTGCAGGAATCCGGCGCCTCGCTGCTCATCACCGCCAGCGCGCCGCCCGAGACGTGGGGGCTGAAACTGCCCGACCTTCTGTCCCGCCTGCGGCGGGCGGCGCGCGCGACCATCGAGCCGCCGGACGACGAACTGGTGCGCGCGGTGCTGGTCAAGCTGTTCGCCGACCGGCAGCTGGCGGTGGAGGAGAGTCTTGTCGACTACATGGCGCTGCGGATCGGCCGGTCGCTGGACGACGCGCGGGCGCTGGTGCGCGCGCTCGACGAGGAGGCGCTGGCGCGCGGCCGCAAGATCACCCGCCCCATGGCCGCCGACATGATCGAGCGGCTGGCGCGCAGCGATTGATCGTGACACGCCGATCCCATTCCATCGGTCGCCGCCTGGCGGCGATTGACCGCAGGGCGGGGCTGCGGATTTTCAGTCATTGCCGATAAAATGATCCGACGACGCCCGAACCAGGAACGACCGATGAGCGAACGCAAACGTCCCGCCGCCCGCCGACATGCCGACGACACGGGCGTCGCGCGGACGGGCGCGCATATCGCCGTCATGGACGGGTTGGGCGACATCGCCGCGCGGCCGGCCGAACTCGCCGTCTCGCCGGCGCGGTTCATCAACCGCGAACTGTCGTGGCTGGAATTCAATCGCCGCGTGCTGGAGGAAGCCTCCAACACCGCCCATCCGCTGCTGGAGCGTCTGCGCTTTCTGTCGATCTCGGCCAACAATCTCGACGAATTCTCCATGGTGCGCGTGGCGGGCTTGCGCGGCCAGGTGCGCTCGGGCGTGCAGGAGCGTTCGCAGGACGGGCTGACGCCGGCCGAACAGCTCGCCAAGATCCGCGAGCGGATGATCCTGCTGGCCGACGAACAGATGCTGCGGCTGCGCGAATTGCGCGCCGAACTCGCCGAGGCCGGAATCGCCATCGTGGGGCCGGAGGATCTCGACGCGCGCGAGAAGGCGTGGTTGACCGACTATTTCGTGCTGAACGTGTTTCAGGTGCTCACGCCGCTGGCGGTCGATCCGGCCCATCCGTTTCCGTTCATCCCGAATCTCGGCTTCACCATCGCGGTCGAACTGCTCGGGCCGGACGGCAAGCAGCGGCGCACGGCGCTGGTGCGCATGCCCAACAAGATCGAGCGCTTCATCCGCATTCCCGAGGCGGTGACGGGCGGGCCGGCGCGGTTCATGCCGCTCGAAACGCTGATCCTCATGCATTCCTACAAACTGTTTCCCGGTTGCACGGTGGTGGGCAGCGGGCTGTTCCGCGTGATCCGCGACAGCGATCTCGAAGTCGAGGAAGAGGCGGAAGATCTGGTGCGGCTGTTCGAGACGGCGCTGAAGCGGCGCCGGCGCGGCACGGTCATTCGACTCGAGGTCGAGGCGCATATGCCGGACGAACTGCGCGCCTTCGTGGTGGAGGAGCTCGACGTCGCGCAGGACGAACTGTTCGTGCTCGACGGCATGCTGGCGCTCAACGACCTTTCGGCGCTCGTCGGCCTCGACAGGCCGGACCTCAAGTTCAAACCCTACAATCCGCGGTTTCCCGAGCGCGTGCGCGAGAACGGCGGCGATTGTTTCCTGGCGATCAAGCAGAAGGATCTGGTCGTCCATCATCCTTACGAATCGTTCGACGTGGTGGTGCAGTTCCTCACGCAGGCCGCCCGCGATCCCAATGTCGTCGCCATCAAGCAGACGCTCTATCGCACCTCTTCCGACAGTCCGATCGTGCGCGCGCTGATCGAGGCGGCGGACGCGGGCAAGTCCGTCACCGCGCTGGTCGAGCTGAAGGCGCGGTTCGACGAGGAAGCCAACATCCGCTGGGCGCGCGACCTGGAACGCGCCGGCGCGCAGGTGGTGTTCGGATTCATCGAACTGAAGACGCACGCCAAACTGTCGATGGTGGTGCGGCGCGAGGGCGCAGGACTGGTCACCTATTGCCACGTCGGCACGGGCAACTACCATCCGATCACCGCGCGCATCTACACCGACATTTCGCTGTTCACCGCCGACCCGGCGACGGGGCGCGACGTGGCGCGCATCTTCAATTTCATCACCGGCTACGCCGAGCCCGCGGGCCTCGAACGGATGGCGGTGTCGCCGATCTCGCTGAAGAAGAAACTGATCGAGCACATCGATGCGGAAATCGCGCTCGCACGCACGGGCCGGCCCGCCGCCATCTGGGGAAAATGCAATTCGCTGGTCGATCCCGAGATCATCGACGCGCTCTATCGCGCAAGCCAGGCGGGCGTGTCGATCGATTTCGTGGTGCGCGGCATCTGCTGCCTGCGGCCGGGCGTGCCGGGACTTTCCGACAACATCCGCGTGAAATCGATCATCGGCCGCTATCTCGAACATGCGCGCGTCTACGCGTTCGGCAATGGCGCGGCGCTGCCCAACGACAAGGCGATCGTCTTCATCTCGTCGGCCGATCTCATGCCGCGCAATCTCGACCGCCGCGTGGAATCGTTGCTGCCGATCACCAATCCGACCGTGCACCAGCAGGTGCTGGACCAGATCATGCTCGCCAATTTCATGGACAACCAGCAAAGCTATCGAATCCTGCCGGACGGTTCGAGCGTGCGCGTGACGGCGCCGGCCGAGGAGCCGCCGTTCAACGCGCACAAGTATTTCATGACCAATCCCAGCCTGTCGGGCCGCGGCGCGGCGCTGAAAGTGTCGCGGCCGAAATCGCTGTCGCGTCGCAGCGAGAATCGGTGACGCATGCACGAAGCGTTGCAAGCGCCCGGACGACTTGCGGTCGGCGCTCCCGTCGCCATCGTCGACATCGGCTCGAACTCGGTGCGGCTAGTGGCCTACGAAGGGCGCACGCGCGCGCCGACGCCGATCTTCAACGAGAAGGCGTTCTGCGGTCTGGGGCGCGGGGTCGTCACGACCGGGCGACTGGCCGACGAAGCGGTCGAGCGCGCGCTCGCAGCGCTCGCGCGCTTCCGCGTGCTATGCCGCACGATGCGCGTGACCGATCTGCAGGTGGTGGCGACGGCGGCCGCGCGCGACGCCCGCAACGGGCCGGAGTTTCTGGACCGCGCGCAACGGGCGATCGGCGCGCCGATCACGCTGCTGACCGGCCGGCGAGAGGCCGAGCTTTCGGCGCTCGGCGTGGTCTCAGCCGTGCATCAGCCCGATGGCGTCGTCGGCGATCTCGGCGGCGGCTCGCTGGAACTGATCGATGTGCGCGGCGCGCGGCTCGGCAAGGGCGAGACCATGCCGCTGGGCGGACTGGCGCTGATGGACGCGTCGGGCAGATCGCTCAAACAGGCGACCAAGATCGCACGCGCGGCGATCGGCAAGGCGGCGGCGCTCGACCATTTGCGTGGGCGCACATTCTACGCGGTCGGCGGAACGTGGCGCGCGCTGGCGCGGCTGCACATGCGCCAGACCGACTATCCGCTGAGCGTCATGCACAATTACGCGATGAACGCGCCGGAGGCCGCCGATTTCGTCGCGATGGTGGAGAGCGTCGATTCCGAGCAGCTGAAGGCGATCGAGGATATTTCAGCGCAACGCCGGCCGCTGCTCGCCTATGGCGCGGTCGTGCTCGACGAAATCATCAAACAGGCCAAGCCCGCCGAGATCGTCGTGTCGGCGGCCGGCGTGCGCGAAGGCATGCTTTACGAACAATTGCCGGCGCATACGCGCACGCTGGATCCGTTGCTGGCGGCGGCGGCCGAATTCAACCAGCTGCGTGCGCGCGCGCCCGCGCACGCCGAAGAATTGCGCGTGTGGGCGGACGCGTTCTTTCGCTCCACGGGCCTGGAGGAAACGCCGGAGGATGCGCGGCTGCGCCATGCCGCCTGCCTCTTGTCCGACATCGCGTGGCGCGCGCATCCCGATTATCGCGGCGCTCAGGCGTTCGATCTCGTCGCCAATTCCGCGCTCGTCGGCGTCGATCATCCGGGCCGCGTGTTCATCGCGCTCGCGCTGGCCATGCGCTACATCGGCCTCAACGAAGACATTTCGGCGCGCATGCGCGGCCTCACGCCGCTGCGCTATCTCGAGCGCGCGCGTATTCTGGGCGCGGCGATGCGCGTCGCCTTCATCGTTTCGACCGCCATGCCGGGGGTGTTGCCGCGCGCCGCGCTCATGGCGCGCAAGAAGAGCGTGGCGCTCGAACTGCCGCCCGATCTTCAGCCGCTGGCGAGCGACCGGCTCATGAACCGGGTCAAACAACTCGCCAAACTCGTCGGGCGCGAGGCCGAAATCGTCGCCGCGCCGTAGCGCGCGCCTGCATACCCGGAGGGCCGCATGACCGCGTTTCATCTCTCTCGCCTGCCGATCGTGCAGGCGCCGATGGCCGGATCGCAAGGCGCAGACCTCGCCATCGCCGTGTGCAGGGCGGGGGGCCTCGGCTCCATTCCCGCCGCCATGCTCGCGCCCGATGCGCTGCGCGCGGAGATCGCGAAAATCCGAGCCGCGACGGACGCGCCGTTCAACGTGAATTTCTTCGCTCATCGCGCGCCCGCCCCGAGCGCGGAGGACGAGCGGCGCTGGCGCGCTGCGCTCGGCGGATACTACCGCGAATTCGGGATCGATCCGGCGACCATTCCGGCGGGGCCGGGCAGGGCGCCGTTCGACGAAACGCTGTGTGCGATCGTGGAGGAGACGCGCCCGCCGGTCGTCAGCTTCCACTTCGGGCTGCCGGACGACGCGCTCGTGGCGCGGGTGAAGCAGGCGGGCGCCAAAGTCTGGTCGTCGGCGACGACGGTCGCGGAGGCGCGCTGGCTGGAGGAGCGCGGCGTCGACGCGATCATCGCGCAGGGGCGCGAGGCCGGCGGCCATCGCGGCATGTTTCTCTGCGACGACATAGAGGCGCAGCCGGGCCTGTTCGCGCTGCTGCCGCAGGTCGTCGACGCGGTGCGCGTTCCGGTGATCGCCGCCGGGGGCGTGGCCGACGGGCGCGGGGTCGCTGCGGCCCTGGCGCTCGGCGCGGGGGCGGCGCAGATCGGCACGGCCTATCTGTTGACGCCTCAGGCGACGACCGCGCCGCTGCATCGCGCCGCGTTGCGCGCCGCGCGCGACGACGCCACGCGCCTCACCAATGTCTATACGGGGCGGCCGGCGCGCGGTCTGCTGACGCGGCTGATGCGCGAGCAGGGGCCGATGTCGGCCAACGCGCCGGCCTTTCCGCTGGCGACCGGCGCCGTCGCGCCGTTGCGCGCTGCGGCCGAGAAGAGCGGCAGTTGCGATTTCTCGCCCGTGTGGTCGGGCGAAGCCGGCGCGCTCGCGCGCGAGGAGGACGCCGGCGCGCTGACCCTGCGCTTCTGGGACGAGGCGCGGCGCGTGACCGGCGGGTTGCGGCTGGAGTGAAACGTCAGTCCCGCGCGTCCCACGCCACCACGCGCGCGGCGTGTTCGCCCAATCCCGCGCCGCCGAGGCGAATGGTGTCGCCGGGTTTCAGATAGACGGGCGGCTTCTTGCCCGAGCCGACGCCGGGCGGCGTGCCTGTCACGATCACGTCGCCCGCTTCCAGCGTCAGGAAATGCGAGATGTATGAGACGAGTTTGCGGACCGGGAAGATCATCGTATTCGTGGAGCCCGACTGCATGCGCTCGCCGTTGACGTCGAGCCAAAGATCGATGGCTTGCGGGTCGGCGATCTCGTCGGCGGTCACCAGCCACGGCCCGAGCGGCCCGAAGGTCGGCGCGCTCTTACCCTTCATCCAGTTGCCCCCGCGCTCCAGCTGGAATTCGCGCTCCGACACGTCGTTGGCGAGGCAGTAGCCGGCGACATGCTCCATCGCCGCGTCCTCGTCCACGTAGGACGCGCGTTTGCCGATGACGACGCCAAGCTCGACTTCCCAATCGAGTCGGGTCGACGACTTCGGCTGCACGATGTCGTCGTTGGGTCCGACGATGCAGTTCGGCGCCTTGTTGAACAGGATCGGTTCGCCGGGGATCGGCATGTTGGATTCGGCCGCGTGGTCGGCGTAGTTCAATCCGACGGCGATGAAGTTCGTCGGACGACCGACGCAGGCGCCGATGCGCGGCTGGCCGCGCACCACCGGCAGCTCGTCGCGCTTCAGCGCCCTCGCGATCTTCTTCAGATGTTTCGGCGACAGGTCGTCGCCCGCGATATCGTCGACATATTCGGAACAGTCGCGAATGCGGCCCTTACCATCGAGCACGCCGGGCTGTTCCTTGCCGGCCTTGCCGTAGCGAACGAGTTTCATGCTGGGCTCCTGCGCACCGCGAACGAAAGCGCGCGATCTTGGCTCCGCGCATTGTCACGTTCAAGCGGCCTGGCTCGGCGTATCGCAAAAAACCCCGGCGCGAGCCGGGGCCTTTCGCGATCGCGCGTCACCAGCGGCAGCGGCGAACCTTCTCGTAGACAACGCGGTTGCGGTAGACCTTCTTGACGACAATGTTGCGGCAACGCGGCCCGACGTAATAGGGGCGCCAATGTCGATGATGGCGGACCACCGGATGGCCATGGCGCCAGCGCCGGTGTTCGCGAAGTTCGCGCCGGCTCTCGCGCTGTCGGTCCATGCGCTGTCGGTCCATACGGTCGCCGCGATTTTCCATGCGCTCGGCGCCCCGTTGCATGCGCTGTTCGGCGCGCGGGGCGGGTGCGGATGGCGTGGCGGCGGGCGGTGCGCTCGGCGCCGACTGCGGGGCGGGCTGGGCAGGCGGTTGGGCGCCCGTGGCGCCCGATTGCGCAACGGTCAACGGCGCGGCGAACAACGGGCCGGCCGCTATCGCGAGCGCAGCCGCCGCTATCGTCAATCTCTTCATCAGCACATACCTCCGTGAAACACGCTCGCCGGATCGCGAAGCGGTCTCCGGACGGCGCATGGTCCGTCGTCAACCAAAGTCGCCGCTGATCAGTTCCTGCATGTGCGAAAGCGCGGCCGCAAAAAAATCGCCGGCGCGAGGCCGGCGATTCGATGCGATGTCTTGCAGAGCCTTCGCTCAGCACTTCACCCGCACGTAGTCGCCCGGCGCGTCCACGATTGGCTTCAGCTTGCCCCCGCCGGGCTCGCGTGCGGGAACCATTTCCGGCGCCTGCGCGCGGATCCATTCGATCCAGTCCGGCCACCAGGAGCCGGGCGTCTCCTTCGCGGCCTTCACCCAATCCTCGAATTTTCCCTGCGGCTTCTCGCCGGTCCAGTACTGGTATTTCATTTTCTCGCCGGCGGGATTGACGACGCCCGCGATATGGCCGGACCCGGCCATCACGTAGCGCACCGGGCCGCTGAACAGCTTCGCCCCGTTGAAGGCCGCGCGCGCCGGCGCGATGTGGTCTTCCTTCGCGGCGAGGTCGTAGACGGGAATCCTGATCGCGCCGAGGTCGATCTTCACGCCGGCGACGCTCATCTTCCCCTTGCCGATGTTGTTCGTCATGTAGCACTCGCGCAGGTAGAACGAGTGGTTGGCGCGCGTCATGCGGGTGGCGTCCGAATTCCACGTCAGCAGGTCGAAGGCCATCGGCGGCTGGCCCTTCATGTAGTTGTTCACGACATAGGACCAGATGAGGTCGTTCGGCCGCAGCATGTTGAAGGCGTTCGCCATCTTCGACCCGTCGAGATAGCCCTTGTCCTTCATCTGCGCCTCGACCGCCTTCACCATCTCGGCGTCCGTGAACACTTTCAGGTCGCCGGGGTCGGTGAAGTCGACGAGCGTGGTGAAGAACGTCGCGCTGTCGATGCGGTCGTCGCCGGTCGCCGCCATATAGGCGAGCGACGTCGCCAGCAGCGTGCCGCCGACGCAATAGCCGATCGCCGTCACCTTCCGCTCGCCGGTCGATTGCTCGATGTTGTTCAGGGCCTCGAACAGACCCTCGCGCATATAGGCCTCGAACCCCTTGTCAGCGTGGCGTTCGTCGGGATTGACCCAGGAGACGACGAATACGGTCAGGCCCTGCGCGACCGCCCAGCGGATGAAGCTCTTCTCCTCGTTGAGATCGAGAATGTAGAATTTGTTGATCCACGGCGGCACGATCAGCAGCGGGCGCCTGTAGACCTGCGGCGTGGTGGGCGCGTACTGGATCAGTTCGATCAGATCGTTGCGGAAGACGACCTTGCCGGGCGTCGCGGCCATGTTGACGCCGAGCTGGAACTTGGAGCTGTCGACCTGGCGCACCTTGAGCGAGCCGCCGCCGGCCTCGATGTCCTCCGCGAGCATTTTAAGACCGCGCACCAGATTCTCGCCTTCCTCCCTGAAGGTCGTGCGCAGCAGTTCGGGATTGGTGCCGATGAAATTAGTCGGCGACAGGGCGGCCGCGATCTGGCGCACGTAGAACGCCGCCTTGGCGCGCGTGATGTCGTCGAGACCTTCCTGCCGCGCGACCAGCTCGCTCGCCCAGTCGACCGTCATCGTGTAGGCCTGCCGCAGGAAATCGAAGATCGGGCTTTCCTTCCACTGCGGATCGGCGAACCGTTTGTCGCGCGGGTCGTAGGGGATGACGGGGCCGATGTTCTCGCCCGTCATGCGGCGGAAGGCGTTGCCCCAGATCTCCACGAATTTGGTGTTGAGCGCGGTCTGCGCCTGAATGGCGCGGCGCGGATCGGTCATCCAGTATTCGGCCACCTTGCCAAGCGTGCGGACGGCGTCGGTCACCTCGTCGGGCAGGGAAGGCGTCTCGCCTTTCTGCAGCGGCTGCATGACGGCGGCCATCGCCTTGCCGCCAAATTCCATGGCCTTGCGGGCGTTGACGGCCATCTTCTCGAAATCGGGAACGGCGGGCGGAACGATGTCGTGCATGTGCGCGGCCGGGTCCAGCGCGCCGGCCTCGGGCGCGGGCTTGGGGGCGGGCTTGGCGGTCGGTTTGGCGGCGTACTTTTCGGCGGATCCGGCCGCGGGCGTCCGGGCGGCAGGTTTTGGCGCTGCGGCCTTTGCGGGCGGATGGACAGGCGCGGACTGGACGGGCGCGGCCTCGGCCGGGGGCGCGGATTTGGCCGCCGCGGGTTTGGATCGAGCGCGGCCCGTCTTACGGGCTGGCTTGTGCGCGGCTGTGTCGACCATTTCGATCTCCCACCTCGAAAAACAAAAAGCCGGGTTGCGCCCGATCTTCATGCGGCGACGCCGGGCGAGGCCGTCGAACCGGCGGTCGCTTTTCAAACATAATAGCTATTTAATCGCTCTTTGCGACATTCATCGTCATCGCGCGCTTTTGTCTTTCGTCCCAGTGCGCGTCGCGCCGCGAGGCATCCGTGAGGTCGATTTCGAAATCCATCGCCCTGGCTCTGTCGCTCGTCGCGCTGGCGGGCGAAGCGAGCGCGCAGGGCGCGCCGATCGGCGAGACGCCGTTCGAGGTCATGCTGCGCTGGCGCCCGCGCGCGCCCGAGCCGGACGCCCCCGATTTCGTAAGGGCGAGTCGCCCGCCGCAGGAGCAGATGCGCTATGCGCCGCTCACCGGGCCGCAGCCCAATGGACCGCCGCGCCGCAGCCCGGACGACCTCGCCAAACTGAAAAGCGGGCTCGACGCCGCCGCCGCCCAGAACAAGGCGCGGGCGGCCCGCGATTTCGCAATCGGCGCGCCGAAACCGAAAAAGCGGTCGCGGTGAGGCCAAATCGGACGCGCAGCGCCGATTTTTGGATTTTCGAACGTCGCCGATTGGCGTAACACGGAACACCCGCCGCCCGCAGGCGCGGGACGACAACCAGAGGACGACAATGTCGGATTTCTATCGCGTGCGGCGGCTCCCGCCCTATGTCTTCGAGCAGGTCAACCGGCTGAAGGCTCAGGCTCGCAACGCCGGCGCCGACATCATCGACCTGGGAATGGGCAATCCGGACCTGCCGGCGCCCAAACACGTCATCGACAAGCTCGTCGAAACCGCCGGCAAGCCGCGCACCGACCGCTATTCGGCCTCCAAGGGCATCGCGGGGTTGCGCCGCGCGCAGGCGGCCTATTATGCGCGCCGCTTCAACGTGAAGCTCAATCCCGACACGCAGGTCATCGCCACGCTCGGCTCGAAAGAGGGCTTCGCCAACATGGCGCAGGCGATCACCGCGCCCGGCGACGTGGTGCTGGTGCCCAATCCTTCGTACCCGATCCACGCCTTCGGCTTCCTGATGGCGGGCGGCGTCATCCGTTCGGTGCCGGCCGAACCGACGCCCGATTATTTCGTGGCGCTGGAGCGCGCCATCATCCATTCGATTCCGAAGCCGATCGCGGTCGTGGTGTGCTTTCCGTCGAACCCGACGGCGATGGTCGCATCGCTCGATTTCTATCGCGATCTCGTGGCCTTCGCGAAGAAACACGACATATTCGTCCTGTCGGACCTCGCCTATTCGGAAGTCTATTTCGACAACAATCCGCCGCCCTCGATGCTGGAGGTTCCCGGCGCGATGGATGTGACGGTGGAATTCACCTCCATGTCGAAGACGTTTTCGATGGCGGGCTGGCGCATGGGGTTCGCGGTCGGCAACGAGCGGTTGCTGGCCGCGCTCGGTCGCGTGAAATCCTATCTCGACTATGGCGCGTTCACGCCCATCCAGGTGGCCGCGGCCGCGGCCCTCAACGGGCCGGAGGACTGCATCAACGAGATGCGGGCCATCTATCGCAAGAGGCGCGACGTGATGGTGGAGAGTTTCGCGCAGGCCGGCTGGGCGATCCCCGCGCCGACGGCGACGATGTTCGCGTGGGCGCCCATTCCCGACAAGTTCAAGTCGCTCGGTTCGCTCGAATTCTCGAAACTGCTGGTGGAGAAGGCGCATGTGGCGGTCGCGCCCGGCATCGGCTTCGGCGAGCACGGCGACGAATTCGTGCGGCTTGCGATCGTGGAGAACGAGCAGCGCATCCGTCAGGCCGCGCGCAACCTGCGCAAGTTCTTCGACAACGCGGACACGCTCCACAATGTGGTGCCGATGAAGGCGACCGCGTAAAGCCGTCGCGCAAACGAAACGGCCGGCGCGACGCCGGCCGTTTTTTTATCCGCGCCCCTGATCGACAGGCGGCTGCGGACGCGGCGTATTGGCATTGCCCGAACCGCCGCGCGCGGCGTCGTCCAGCGTCGCCGGAAGGTCGAAGATCGGCGTGTTGGTTTCCGGGCGCGGCGAGCCGATGCCGAAGCGGGCCGAGCCGATATCCGTCGGCAGATTGGCGGCGCCGCCATGCTGCGCGCCCTGACTCGTGAGGCGCGCGTTGATCTGCTGCAGGAAGCCCTGATTGACGCGCTGCGGCGCGCCCGGCGGGGAATTGGGTCCCGCGACGACGACCTCGAAACCGGGGCGGCTCCAGACCTGCCGGCCTGCCGCGTTCTGCACGGTGACGGTCCCGTAGTGCAGGATGACGTGCAGGCCGCCCGGACCGCCCTGCACGATGGAGGCGACGCCGCCGCGCACGCCGATGGTCGCGGCGTTGGTGCGGATGGTGGCGCCGGTCGTGTGGCTGACCTGACCGCCGACGAAGCGCATGGCGCCGCGCGCCAGGCCAACCGCCATTTCGCCGGAACCGGCGGCGCCGTTGTAGACGAACTTGTCGATGACCACCGACGAGTTGCGGCCGATATTCATGGTGGAGCGGTCGTTGAAGCCGAGCTGGGCGGAGCCCTGCGCGTCGGTTTCGATTCGCTCGTTCTGGGACACGTCGGCGCCGAGACCCAGGGCGCGCGCGGCCGCGCCCGGCTTGGCGCCCTTGGCGTTCTGGTTGACCGCCGAGACCTTGCCGACGGTCTGGGCGCCGGCGGGCGCCGCGACCGCCACGGCCAACGCGGCCGAAGCGAGAAAGAAGTGCGCCGGTTTCATCTGCGTTCCTCCCACATCGACGCTAGCGGACCAGCGCCGGCGGATCGTCCAGATTGAAGTGATAGTTCAGGCCCGCGCGCACGACATGGCCGTTGAAGCGCGCCGACGCGCGCACCGCGTTCCCATAGCATACGCTCTGCCAGCAGTTGGCGTTGACCAGCGGCGAGAGCGCATGGGACGCGCGGCCGAGATCGTAATAAAGGTGCTCGACCTTCGCGCTCCAGCCTTCCGCGAACATCCATTCCACGCCTCCGCCGGCTGTCCAGCCCGCCTTGAGCGCAGCCTTGCGACCGTTGGCGAGGTAGACGTCCTGAAACCATCCTCCATCAAAAAGCTGCGCGATGTTTGTGCCCGCGCGCACACCGCCGAATGCGACGCCCGCCGAGCCGAAGGCGAGCAGGCCGGGCGCGACGAGGAAGCCGGCGCGCCCGCGCAGCGTCGCCAGATAATCGACCGAGCGCGTCACGTTGTTGATCGAATGGATTGTGTTGCCGAAGCCCGCGCCGGCCGCCGCAAACCAGCTCGCGCCGCGCCGCGTGGGCGCGAAGGCCTGAATGTCGGCCTCCACCCCCGCCAGCATCGAAGGCGAGACGAGGCGATTGAAGCCCGCCTGCAGCCCCGCGCCGAACGCTGCGCCCCCGACCTTGCGCCCGCCGCTGGCGAGCAGCGACGAGACGACCGCTTCGTCCGTCACCCACACGGGATTTTCGTAGAACGGAAAAGCGGCCGTGCGCACCGTGCGATCGCCGCCGAAGGCGCTGACCGCGCTCAGGCCGGCGTAGAAGCCGGCCCAGTCGGCCGTCGTCGCGCGGTCGCTCCCGGCGCTCGTGGCGCCGCGCGGCCGGTCGAACAGCGAGGTGAAGCGGTAGGTCGGACCGATCATGCCCGACCACGAAGATGTCGAGAAATTGGGAATGTTGGAGGCGTTGCGCGTATATTGCACCACCGCCGATAAGCCCCAGTCGCGCGTGATCGGCATGTCGAGCTGCGCGCCCGCGCGCCATTGGCGATCGCGACGGGCCATCCACGGATCAACCAGCGGATCGGCGCCGTCGAAATTGTAGGCCGCATAGCGCACGAACGGCGTGACCGACCAGCGCCAGCCGACGTTCGGGAACGGCGCGTCGAAATCGACCTTGGCGGAGCCTTCCAGCCGCATCTGGCGCGAGCTCGCCCAACTGGCGAACGAGGCGTTTCGCACGAAAGCGGCGCGGCCCTGCAAGGTCAGCCAGTCGGTCGCCATCCATTGCGCGCCGATCCCGAGCGTCCACAACGCGCCGGTGTTGTAGATGAACTGCGAGGCGAACGGCGACGTGGTGTCGGCGGCGTCGATGCGCCGCCATTCGGCGACGGGTTCGAGCCGGAAAAACTCGCCCATCGGCAAACGTGCGGAAACGCCCGCGCCGCCCGAGCGATAGCGTTCGCCCGCGCCCAGCGTGCCGAAATCGCCGATCACATACGGACGCACGGTGGCGCCGGGATAGAATTCCGGCGAGATCGCCAGACGCGGGCCGGTCGATACTTCGAGATAGCCGGCGGTGTAGTCCGGTCTGCTCGTCGGCAGCGCGCCGATGCCGCGCACGCGCGTTTCCCACGTGTCGCCGCGCGCAGTCTGGAAATCGTAGACATGGGTGATGTCGCCGAGCAGCGAACCGGTCGCCGCGCTCTGCCGGGGAACCGCGTTGGGATTGAGCGCCCAGGCGCCGAACGCGCGGACGGGGCCGAACCCATGCGCCTGCGTGACGTTGCTGTTGAAACCGACGCCCGCCTGCAACACTCCGTAGACGCGGCTGGAACTCATCTCCTTGCGCGCCGCCGGCAGCATGATGTCGATGCGCCGGCGGATTTCGTCCTCCAGTCCGCCGGTCGCCAGCGCATCCTCGAAATAGCGGGTCGCCATGTCGTAGGATTTCAGGCGGAAATAGAGGACGCCGAGTTCGTATTTCGCGCGGGTGAGCCGGGGATTGAACAGGATGAGCTTTTCCAGCGCGCCGATCGCGGCCTCGTAGTCGCGCTCCGCGACGGCGGCGGAGATATAGCGATAGCTCGCCTCGTGGTCGGCCGGGTTCGCCTGAATGCGCAGAAAGTCGCTGGTGAGACTGTCGGTCGGAGCCTGGGCGGCGGCCGGCGCGGACGCCGCCAGCACGGCGAGGACAAACGCCAGCGGACGGGAGCGCCCGCTCGAAGCCTGTCTCTCGGGCCGGCTGTTCGAAAGCCTCTTTGCCGCGCTCATCCCGTCCCCCTCCGTGCGGCGGACACACCGCCAAGGCGGGACAAGCCCTAGGCAGGACATGCCCCGGCGGCGCGGCGAGGTCTCATGCGCGTCGAAACCTGGCCGGCGCGCGCCCGACGGCGCGCCCATTCCGCTCGCGCTGGATACCGCCCCCGCGTGTCCCCGTTCGCATTGCGGCGCGCGCGGCGAGGAAAAACGGGGCTTTCGCCCTCGGTCCGCACGCGAAGCTCGGCAATCTAGCCACGAACGGCGCGGCGAATCGAGGGGAGACGGCGCGATGACCTGACCTTCGGTCCGATTGCCAGCCGCATGTGGCCGGCGCGACACAGATCAACCGGCGTCGTCGATGGCGAGCGCGCGCTGCAGGGCGGGACGGGCGCGGCAGCGTTGCAGATAAGCGTCGAACGCCGGCCGGCGCGGGACGATCGCAAACCGCTCCACCCCGAAGATGAGGTCGGCGCCGATCATCACGTCGGCGGCCGAAAACCGTTCGCCGAGAATCCACGGGCCCTTGTCGAGCGCGCGCTCGAGCGTCGTCGTCACGCGGTCGAAATCGCCCCAGCCGGCGGCCGAGGAATTCAGGCGCACATCCGCGAATTTCTGCGTATAGGCCGGCTCGATGCAGCCGGGGGCGAAGAACAGCCAATGAAAATAACGCGCCCGCAACGGATCGCCCAAAGCCGGCGCCAGGCCGGCCTGCGGAAACCGTTCGGCGATATAGGCGCAGATGGCGGCGGATTCGGCGAGTTGCGCCGCGCCGTCGACCAGCGCCGGCACCTTTCCCATGGGATTGGCCGCCAGCAATTCCGGCGGCCGCCCGGGCGCGGTTATGTCGATCTTCACGCGCTCGTAAGGCGCGCCGGCTTCCTCCAGCATCCACAGCGCCCGCAGGCTGCGGGTTTTCGGCGCCCAGAACAGCTTCATCATCGACTCAACTCCCGTCGATGAGAACGTAACGTGAATGTTCTTGTTTTGTCCAGAGTCTGGCGCGCGCTACGGACGCCCGCGCGCGCCGGAGGCGATCAGTCGAGCTTGAACTTCGCCAGTTCGCGGTGCTCGGCGCGGATGCGGCGGACGGTGCCGGTCACCGAGCGATAGATGATGGTCTCCGTCTCGATGACGTTCTTGCCGAATTTCACGCCCTGCAGCAGCGCGCCGTCGGTCACGCCGGTGGCGCAGACGATCACGTCGCCGGAGGCGAGTTCGCGCATTTCGTATTTCTTTTTGGGGTCCTTCACGCCCATCTTGGCGGCGCGTTCGATCTTGGCCTGGGAGTCGAGGATGAGCCGACCCTGCATCTGTCCGCCGACGCAGCGCAGCGCGCCGGCCGCCAGCACGCCCTCGGGCGCGCCGCCGGTGCCCAGATAGAGGTCGACGCCGGTCGCGTCCGGCTGCGTCGTGAAGATGACCCCTGCCACGTCGCCGTCGGTGATGAGGCGGACGGCCGCGCCCGCCTTGCGGCAGGCGGAGATGAGATCGGCATGGCGCGGCCGGTCGAGAATCAGGACGGTGATCTCGCCGGGCTTCACGCCCTTGGCCTTGGCGAGCGCGTTGATGTTTTCGATCGGGCTGGCGTCGAGATCGACGACGCCTTTGGGATATCCGGGGCCGATGGCGATCTTGTCCATGTAGACGTCGGGCGCGTTGAGCAGCGTGCCGGCCTGCGCCATCGCCATCACGGCGATGGAGCCGGGCATGTCCTTGGCGCAGAGGGTGGTGCCTTCGAGCGGGTCGACCGCGATGTCGACCGCCGGGCCCGTCTTGGTGCCCACCTCTTCGCCGATGAACAGCATGGGCGCCTCGTCGCGCTCGCCTTCGCCGATCACGACGCGGCCGTGGATCGGCAGGCGGTTGAGTTCGCGGCGCATGGCGTCGACGGCCGCCTGGTCGGCGGCCTTCTCGTCGCCGCGCCCGCGCAGCCGGGCGGACGACACGGCGGCGCGTTCGGTCACGCGCACCAGCTCCATGGTGAGAATGCGTTCGATGATCTTTTCTTCTGTGACGACGAGGTCGGTCATTTGGAGTTCCTGATGCGGTCGGTTTGGTCGGTGTAACGCTGGTGTGGAACGCTCATTCCCGTTCGATGCGGATCATCTGCGGACGCTCGGCGACCAGTCCGCCGGCGGCGATGGCGTCCAGCGCCTCGCGCACCAGCCGTTCGGTCGTGGCGTAGGTGATGAGCACGACGGGAACGGGGCCGCCTTTGGAGTCCCCGCGCCGGGCGCGCTGCACGATGCTTTCGAGCGAGATGCCGCGCTCGGCCACGCGCGCGGCGATCGCCGCCATGGCGCCCGGCCGGTCGTGCACCGACAGTCGGATGTAATAGCCGCCTTCGTGCCGCTGCATCTCGCCGCGCGTGGGCGTTGCGAGCGCGGCGCAGGGCAGGCCGAACGGCGCGGACCGCACGCCCTTGGCGATGTCGGAAATGTCGGCGACGACGGCCGACGCGGTCGCCGCACCGCCCGCTCCGGGGCCGACGAGCGTGAGTTCGTGCACCGCGTCGGCGTCGATGGTGACGGCGTTGGTCACGCCCATCACCTGCGCGATGGCGCTCGATTTGGGAACCATCGTCGGGTGCACGCGCTGTTCGATGCCGTGTTCGGTGCGCTGGGCGACGCCGAGCAGCTTGATGCGGTAGCCCAGTTCATCGGCCGCGCGCAGGTCCGCGAGCGTGATGCGTTCGATGCCCTCGACGTCGATCTTGTCGGCGGCGATCTTGGTGCCGAAGGCGAGCGAGGCGAGGATGGCGAGCTTGTGCGCCGTGTCGAAGCCGCCGATGTCGAAGGTGGGATCGGCCTCGGCATAGCCGAGGTTCTGCGCCTCCTTCAGGCACACGTCGAACGGCATGTTCTCCGTCTCCATTCGGGAGAGGATGTAATTGCAGGTGCCGTTGAGAATCCCATAGACGCGCTCGATGGAATTGCCGGCCAGGCCCTCGCGCAGGGTCTTGACGATGGGAATGCCGCCGGCGACGGACGCTTCGAACGCGAGCGCGACGCCATGGGCCTCGGCGAGCGCGGCCAGCGCCAGCCCGTGTTTGGCCAGCAGCGCCTTGTTGGCGGTGACGACCGACTTGCGCGCGTCGAGCGCGGCCTCGACCGCCTGCCGGGCGGGGCCTTCGTCGCCGCCGATCAGCTCCACGAACAGGTCGATGTCGGGCGAGGCGGCGAGTTCGACCGGGTCTTCGTGAAACCGCGCGCCGGCGATGTCGACGCCGCGGTCCTTGGTTCTGTCGCGCGCGCTGACGCCCGTCACGCGGACGGCGCGGCCCGAACGGGCCGCCAGCGCCTGCGACTGGGTTTCCAGCATGCGAATGACGGATGCGCCGACGGTGCCCAGCCCAGCCACGCCGACCCGCAAAGCCTCACCCATGAAATCGTCCGAACACGAGAAAATCCGCCGAGTGCGGCGGGCGCGCGCCTTGTGCCCCATTTGCGCCCGCCGATCAAGGAACGAAAGCGTCGCGCTTGGTTTCCGGCGTGAATCGCGGCACAAAGCGCATTCGTCCCGCCGGCGCGAGGGCCAGGTGCCGACCGACCGTTATTCTCTCACCGACCGTTATTTTCTCGATGTGCGCCGCTCTGCGCTCGGGCGCGCGTGGCGGCCGCGGCTGGACGCGGCGGGCGATGCGCGCGCGCTCGCGCTCGCCCAGCGCCACGGCTATCCCGACATGCTCGCGCGCGTGCTCGCCGGGCGCGGCGTCGCGCAGGAGGACGCCGAACTCTTTCTCGCGCCGTCGCTGCGCGACCTGATGCCGGAGCCCTATCGCCTGCAGGACATGGAGCCGGCGGTCGAGCGGCTGGCGCGCGCCGTGGAGCGCGGCGAACGGGTGGCGATCTTCGGCGATTACGATGTGGACGGGGCGTGTTCGGCGGCGCTGCTGGCGCTTTACCTGCGCCATTGCGGCGTCGCGCACGCCATTCACATTCCCGACCGGGCGCTGGAGGGCTACGGGCCGAACATCGAGGCGATCCGCGCGATGGCGGGCGAGGGGGCGAGCCTGCTCGTGACCGTCGACTGCGGGACGACTTCACATGAGGTGTTCGCGCAGGCCCGCGCGCTCGGCCTCGACATCGTCGTGCTCGACCATCACCTCGCCCCCGAGACGCTGCCGGATGCGATCGTCGTCAATCCCAACCGGCAGGACGACCTGTCGGGACAGGGCGCGCTCTGCGCGGCTGGCGTCGTGTTTCTGGCGCTCGTGGCGCTCAACCGGCGGCTGCGCGGCGCCGGCCATTTCGCGCGCGAGGACGATGCGCCCGACCTGCTCGGCATGCTCGACCTCGTGGCGCTGGCGACGGTGGCGGATGTGGCGCCGCTCACCGGGCTCAACCGCGCCTTCGTCGCCAAGGGGCTGATGGTCATGCGACGGCGCGAACGGATCGGCCTCACCGCGCTGCTCGACAGCGCGCGGATCGCCGGCCCGCCGCAGGCCTGGCACCTGGGGTTCGCGCTCGGACCGCGCATCAACGCGGGCGGCCGGATCGGCGACGCGGCGCTCGGCGCGCGGCTGCTGCTGGAGCAGGACCCCGCCGCCGCGCGCGCCATCGCCGCCGAACTCGACCGGCTGAACGGCGAGCGGCGCGCGATCGAACAGGCGACGGTGGATGCGGCGCAGGCCGAGGCGCTCGCCGCGCGGTTGGACGCGGATACGCCATCGGTCGTCGTCGTCAGCGGCGACGACTGGATGCCGGGAATCGTGGGGCTCGTCGCCGCGCGGTTGAAGGAAAAATTCAACAAGCCATCCTTCGCCTTTGGGATTAATGGAAAATATGCCGTAGGTTCGGGTCGTTCTATCGGTGGCGTGGATCTCGGCGCGGCGGTGCGGGCGGCTGTTGAGGCGGGTGTGCTGGCCAAAGGCGGCGGGCACAGGATGGCGGCGGGGGCGACCATCGACCGGGAACGACTGGGCGAGTTCCGCGCCTTTCTCGAAGAGCGTCTGGCGGGCGCGGTGGCGGCGGCGCGGGCGGACAATGCGCTCAGGATCGACGCGGCGGTGTCGGGCATGGCGCTGCGGCCGGATCTGGTGGGCGCCATCGAGCGGGCGGGTCCGTTCGGGGCGGGCGCGCCCGAGCCGGTCTTCGGTCTGGCGCGGCATGTCATCCGCGGGGCGCAACCGGTGGGGGCGTCGCATCTGCGGCTGGCGCTCGCCACGCCGGAAGGCGGGCGGCTGGACGCCATCGCGTTTCGCGCACAGGAGTCCCCGCTCGGCGAAGCGATCCGCGACCTGATGGGGGAGCCTGCGCATCTGGCGGTCGCGCTCAGCCTCGATCGTTACGGCGGCGCCGAACGGGTTCAGACACGCGTGATCGACATCGCGAAAATCGACTAGCGTCGCATCGATTTCCTCGTTGCCAGTCCGCGCGGCGCACCGTATAGGTTCGCCGTCCAAGCGAATCCGCGCCCATCGTCTAGCGGTCTAGGACGTCGCCCTTTCACGGCGAAAACAGGGGTTCGAGTCCCCTTGGGCGCGCCATTCCGGAGGAATGGAGCGCCCAAAATCCAGAATTGGTTCGAACTGAGTTCGAACTGGCGCGCCATTCCGGAGGAATGGATCGCCCAGAATCCAGGAGTGGTTCGAACTGAGTTCGAACTGGCGCGCCATTCCGGAGGAATGGATCGCCCAGAATCCAGGAGTGGTTCGAACTGAGTTCGAACTGGCGCGCCATTCCGGA
>ERZ1645187.197-NODE-197-length-57798-cov-23.094366_pt1 | contig 57798 bp, 52 predicted proteins | sample MGYA00575352_ERZ1645187 | MGnify/ENA primary metagenome ERZ1645187 (study PRJEB40837, sample SAMN11349314) | freshwater sediment metagenome | isolation source: river sediment | host: Sediment | place: India: Wazaribad , New Delhi | collected 2017-02-21 ... | reverse complement strand
CCGCCATGGAAAAGGACATGACCAAGTCGGAGAAATTCGCCGAGGCCAAGTTCGTCAAGAACTGCATGACCAAGGCGGTCGAACCGGCGTACAATTACTACAAGGTCGAAGTGAAACCGGTGAAGGAGGAGTTGTTCATGCTCATCGCCTCCCTGGCCTTCTACGTGATCTACACCATGTGGTACGGCTTCGGCCTGCTCTTCCTGTTCGAGGGCGCGGGCATCAAGCTCGAACACTGATCCCCGCATCATCCCGACTCTTTCCGGCTGCGGCAGGCGCGTTCCTGCCGCAGCTTTTTTTTGCCATGGCAACGGCGCGGCCGGGTCGGTTCTCAACCGAACGGGCAGAAATATTTTTGTTCTTTCGCGAAAATATTGTACTCTCTGCCGGTGCTGCTCCGCACCGCCCGGACGCCGCCGCCCACCAGCTGCCACGCACCCCATTCATTCCAGTGATCGAGGACACGCTGAGCCATGAGCAGTGAACCCGCCTTCCAACTCGACGCCGCCCTGCGCATCCGCCTGCTGCTGGTGGACGACGAACCCGATTTCAAGGAGGTCATGCTCAAGCACCTGTCCCGCAGGGGGATCCGGCTCAGCGTCGCCGAATGCTGCCTGGACGCCCTGGACGAACTGGACACGGCCCCCGCCGACGTGGTCATCATGGACATGCACATGCCGGGCGAGAACGGCATCCAGTGCCTGCGCAAGGTCAAGGAACGCTGGCCGCTCACCGAGGTGATCATCCTCACCGGCCACGCCTCGGTGCAATCCGGTATCGAGGGCATGCAGAGCGGCGCCTTCGACTACTGCATCAAGCCCATCGACGTGCGCGAACTGCTCGAAAAGGTGGAACTGGCCGCCCAGAAGGCGCTCATCAACCGGGAGGACGCCCAGGCCTCCTGAATACCGACCGACAACCCACAAGGACCAAGCCCATGCACGCCCGTACCCTCTTCCGCCCCCTCCTGCCCCTCGTCTGCGGTCTGCTGCTCGCCGGCTGCGTCAGCGCCGGCAAGGACTTCAACGTCCACATGGTGCGGCAGATCCAGCTCAACCAGACCACCCGCGCCCAGATCGAGCAGATGTTCGGCCAGCCCTGGCGCACCGGCATCGAAGACGGCCTGCAGACCTGGTCCTACGGCTTCTACCGCTACGGCGTGAGCGACACCAAAACCCGCGACCTGGTGGTCCGCTTCGCCACCGACGGCACGGTCGCCTCCTACACCTTCAACTCCAGCTATCCCGAGGACAAGGGGCTCTAGCCCGCCGTCCCCCCGGTGTCGCGACCCGGTGCGGCCGCGAACCGACCCTGCTCCCACTCCGGCCGGCCGGGGCTCCCCGCCCCGGCCGCCGCCCTGCGGCGTCCAGCCGCCCCTTTCATGCACGAGGCCCCTCCCATGCACGCAGCCGACCGGCAGATCGTCGAACAGGCCATCGCCCTGGCCGAACAGTGGCAGAACCGCGCCAACCAGCTCCTCACCAAGGAGGAGCGGCACATCCAGGAGCAGATGAAACGGCTGCTCACCCACCCGCGGGACAAGGTCCTGCTCACCCGCATGATCGACCAGAGCTTCCGCTCGCACAACCCGAAACGGGTGGCCGACCAGTTGGCCAGCCTGATGGCCGACGAGGGCGTGCCGGCCTTTCTCGGCCGGGTGGAGAAGCTGGTCGTGCAGATGTTCATCGGCATGGGCAAGTACTTCTCCTCCATGGCCGTGCCCAAGCTCATCGAGCAGATGCGCGCCAGCAGCAGCCGGGCCATCATCCCGGGCGAGCACGAGGAACTGCACGCCCACCTGCAGCGGCGCAAGGCCCAGGGCATCCGCATGAACATCAACCACCTGGGCGAGGCGGTGCTCGGCGAGGGGGAGGCGGCCCACCGGCTGGCCACCTACATCCGCGATATGGAGGATCCCGACATCGAGTACATCTCGATCAAGATCTCGACCATCTTCTCGCAGATCAGCTCGCTCGACTTCGAGCACACCGTGGCCACCCTGGTCGAGCGGCTGTCGGCCATCTACCGGGTGGCCAAACAGAACTTCTTCGTCCGCCCGGACGGGACCCGGGTGGCCAAGTTCGTCAACCTGGACATGGAGGAATACCGCGACCTGGAGATCACCTACCAGGCCTTCATCGCCACCCTGGAGCAGGAGGAGTTCCGCGACTACTCGGCCGGCATCGTTCTCCAGGCCTACCTGCCGGACAGCTTCGCCATCCAGCGCCAGCTGACCGAGTGGGCCAGGGGACGGGTCGCGGCCGGCGGCGCGCCGATCAAGCTGCGCATCGTCAAGGGCGCCAACATGGAGATGGAGCGGCTCGAGTCGGTGCTCAACAACTGGCCGCTGGCGCCGTATGACAACAAGCTCGAGGTGGACGCCAACTACAAGCGCATGGTCACCTTCGGCATGGAGCCGGACAACATCGCCGCGGTCAACCTGGGCGTGGCCTCGCACAACCTGTTCGAACTGGCCTACGCCGCGGTGCTGGCCAAGGCCAAAGGCGTCACTCACCTGTTCTACTTCGAGATGCTCGAGGGCATGGCCGACCATGTGCGCCGGGCCCTGCAGGAGACCTCGGGCGACGTGCTCCTGTACGCGCCGGTGGCGGGCAAGGACGAGTTCATCAACGCCATCGCCTACCTGATCCGCCGGCTGGACGAGAACACCGCGCCGGAGAACTTCCTCCGCTACGCCCCGGACCTGCACGTCGGCTCGGGCGAATGGCGTTTCCTGAAAGAAGGGTTCCTGGCCGGCTGCCAGGCCATGGCCACGGCCCAGGACCGGCCCAACCGCATCCAGGACCGCACCACCGAGACCTTTGCCCCGGAGGTCTCCACCCTGTACCGCAACACCTTTGTCAACGAGCCGGACACCGACTGGTCCATGGCCGCCAACCGGCGCTGGGCCGCGGCCATCCGCGACCGCTGGAGCAAGGCGGCGGACGGCGAGCCCCTGCGGATTCCGCTGGTCATCGGCGGTGCGGAGGTCTTTGCTGACCGCGCCACCGCCGACTGCTGCGACCCGAACCGGGCCGATGCGCGGGTGGTGGTCGGCCGCCACGCCCTGGCCACGGCCGAGGACGCGGGCCTGGCCCTGGAGACCGCTCGCCGGGATCCGGACGGCTGGCGCAGCCTGAGCGCCGCCCAGCGCCACGAGGTGCTCGCCCGGGTGGCCATGGAACTGCGCACCAGCCGCGGCGACCTGATCGGCGCGGCCGCCGCGGACACCGGCAAGGTGTTCACCGAGGCGGACGTGGAGGTCTCCGAGGCCATCGACTTCGCCGAGTTCTACCCGCACGCGGTGCGCGAGTACGACCGCAGGCCGAACCTCGACGTGCGCGGCCGGGGCGTGGCCCTGGTCATCTCGCCCTGGAACTTCCCCATCGCCATCCCCTGCGGCGGCATTGTCGCCGCCCTGGCCGCCGGCAACACGGTCATCTTCAAACCCGCCTCGGACGCGGTGCTCACCGCCTGGGTACTCTGCCAGTGCTTCTGGCGGGCCGGGGTGAGCCGCAACACCCTGCAGTTCGTGCCCTGTTCCGGCGCCGAGGTGGGCCCGGTGCTCACCGCCAGCCCGCTGGTGGACTGCATCATCCTCACCGGCGGCACGGACACCGGCCTGCGCATCCTCCAACAGACGCCCTCGGTCTACCTGGCGGCCGAGACCGGCGGCAAGAACGCCACCATCGTCACCGACATGGCCGACAAGGACCAGGCGATCAAGAACGTCATCCACTCGGCCTTCAGCAACGGCGGTCAGAAATGCAGCGCCACCTCCCTGCTCATCCTCGAAGGCTCGGTCTACGACGACCCGCACTTCCGCCAGCAGCTGGTGGACGCCGCGGCCAGCGTCCGGGTGGGTTCGGCCTGGAATCTCGGCAACCGTATCGGCCCGCTGGTGCGGCCGCCCGCGGGTGACCTGGAGCGGGCCCTGACCACGCTCGAGCCCGGCGAGGAATGGGCGCTTGCGCCCGCCATGGTGGACGGCAACCCGCACATCTGGTCGCCGGGCATCAAGTACGGGGTCAAGCCGGGCAGCAGCACCCACCTGACCGAGTTCTTCGGGCCGATGCTCGGGGTGATGCGCGCCGACAGCCTGGATCACGCCATCGACCTGGTCAACCAGACCGGCTACGGCCTGACCAGCGGCCTGGAGAGCCTCGACCACCGCGAGCAGGACCGCTGGACCGAGCGGATCTTTGCCGGCAACCTGTACATCAACCGCGGCACCACCGGGGCCATCGTCCTCCGCCAGCCCTTCGGCGGCATGGGCAAGTCGGCACTGGGACCGGGACTCAAGGCCGGCAGCCTGGAGTACGTGAGCCAGTTCATGACCATCAGCGAAACCGCGCCGCCGCCCGTGCCGGCCATCGAGGGCGACCACCGGCTGCTGCAGATCGCCCAGGAATGGCGGCGGCTCATCCAGTGGGGCAAGCTGGGCGAGTACCGCGCCGACCTGGAGCGTGCCATCCCGGCCATCCACAGCTGCCTGGCCGAACAGGAGCAGTGCTTCGGCCGGGTGCAGGACTTCTTCCACCTGCGCGGCCAGGACAACCTGCTCCGCTGGCGGCCGATCCAGCAGCTGATGGTCCGCCTGCACCCGGACGACAGCCTGTTCGAGACCCTCACCCGGGTGGCCGCGGCCCTGATCGCCGGCTGCGCGGTGCAGCTGAGCGTGCCCCCCGGCCTGGCCAACACTGTCACCGCCTTCCTCGACGGCCGCTACGGCCGCGAGTTCCTCCAGGGTGTGACCCTGCTCCGCCAGACGGACGAGCAGGTGGCCACGGTGATCACCGCCAGCCGCCGGCTGCGCTACGCCGCCCCGGAACGGGTACCGGCCGTGGTCGCCACCGCGGCGGCTGTGACCGGCGCCTACATCGCGCGCACGCCGGTGTGCATGGACGGCCGCGTCGAGCTGCTGCAGTACCTGCAGCAGCAGTCGATCTGCGACAACTACCACCGCTACGGCAACCTGGGCGAACGCGCCCTCGACTGAAGCCCCGCCCGACCCGGGCCCGACCGCCAGCCCCCCGTTCGGGGGGCTTTTTTTTCGGAGGCTGCCATGTACCGCCAGCGCCAGGCCGTGTTGCTCACCCTGCTGGTCGTCCTCTTCTGGGGCACGGCCGCCTCGGCCTTCAAGATCGCCCTGCGCCAGGTGTCGCCCTACACCCTGCTGGTCTGGGCGGCGGCGGTGTCCACCTGTGCGCTCCTGCTCATCCTCCTCGGCCGCGGCCAGCTCGGCCGGCTGCGCGCGCTGCCGCGGCCGGTGCTGGTGCGCGCCGCCCTGCTCGGCCTGCTCAACCCCTTCCTCTACTACCTGGTGCTGTTCAAGGCCTACAGCCTGCTGCCCGGGCAGATCGCCATGGCCCTGAACTACGGCTGGCCGCTGGTGCTCACCCTGCTCAGTGTGCCCATCCTCGGCCAGCGCCTGAGCCGCGGCCAGCTGGCCGCGGTGGGGGTGAGCTTTGTCGGTGCGGTGCTGATCGCCACCCGCGGCCAGCTCACCCATTTCGGCGGGCTGAGCGGCGCGGGGCTGCTGCTCGCCGCCGGCTCCACCCTCCTCTGGGCCCTGTTCTGGCTGGGCAATGCCCGCATCGGCGCCGATCCGGTGCTCAAGCTGTTTGTCGGCTTCTGCTCCGGCCTCATCGCCGCCCTGGTCTGCAGCCCGCTGTTCGGCGGCCTCGCCCTGCCGCCGCCCGCGGCCTGGCCCGCGCTCGTCTACATCGGCCTGTTCGAGATGGGCCTCACCTTCGTGCTCTGGCTCTCGGCCCTGCAGCTGGCCACCACCACCGCCCGCATCACCAACCTGGTCTACCTGACCCCCTTCCTGTCGCTCTGTTTCCTCCGCCTGGTCATCGGCGAACCGATCCACCCGGCCACGGCCGCGGGCCTCGCGCTCATCGTCCTCTCCCTCTTCTTCCAGGAGTATCGCACCCGGCGTGCATGAAAAAAGCCCCCGCCGCCGCGAACGGCGAGGGGGGCTGGAGCGCCGGCGGAGACCGGCGGAGTGCGGCGGGGGGATCAGAGGATCGGCTTCATGGCGCCCATGTAGGAGCGCAGTTCCTCGCCGACCTGCTCGACCACGGTGTAGCGGATGTCGCGGTTGATGGCGATCAGTTCGATGTTGTCCACCGCGTTGTCCTTCTTCTTCAGGCCGCGGCCGATCACCTCGGCGCCCACGCCCTTCATGAAGTCGGCGAGCAGCGGCACCGCCTGGTGGGCGAACAGGTAGTTGCCGTACTCGGCGGTGTCGCTGATGACCACGTTCATCTCGTAGAGCTTCTTGCGGGCGATGGTGTTGGCGATGAGCGGCACCTCGTGCAGGCTCTCGTAGTAGGCCGATTCCTCCTTGATCCCGGCCGAGACCATGGTATCGAAGGCCAGCTCGACCCCGGCCCGGACCATGGCGATCATGAGGATGCCGTGGTCGAAGTACTCCTGCTCCGGGATCTCCCTGTCCGTGGACACCGCCTTCTCGAACGGGGTCTCGGCGGTCTGGGCGCGCCAGGTGAGCAGGTTCTTGTCGTCGTTGGCCCAGTCGGCCATCATGGTGCGCGAGAACTCGCCGCTCATGATGTCGTCCATGTGCTTCGCAAAGAGCGGCGCGAGGATCTCCCTGATCTCCTCGGAGAGGTAGTAGGCGCGAATCTTGGCCGGGTTGGAGAGCCGGTCCATCATATTGGTGATGCCGCCGTGCTTGAGCGCCTCGGTGACCGTCTCCCAGCCGTACTGGATGAGCTTGGAGGCGTAGCCGGCGTCGACGCCCTCGCTGACCATCTTGTCGAAGCAGAGCAGCGAGCCGGCCTGGAGCATGCCGCAGAGGATGGTCTGCTCACCCATCAGGTCGCTCTTCACCTCGGCCACGAAGGAGGACTGGAGCACGCCGGCGCGGTGGCCGCCGGTGCCGCAGGCATAGGCCTTGGCGATGTCCCAGCCTTCGCCCTTCGGGTCGTTCTCGCGGTGCACGGCGATCAGGGTGGGCACGCCGAAGCCGCGTTTGTACTCCTCGCGCACCTCGGTGCCGGGAGACTTGGGCGCGACCATGATCACGGTCAGGTCCTTGCGGATCTGCATGCCCTCCTCGACGATGTTGAAGCCGTGCGAGTAGGACAGGCAAGCGCCTTCTTTCATGAGCGGCATGACCGCGGCCACCACCTTGGAGTGCTGCTTGTCCGGGGTGAGGTTGATCACCAGGTCGGCGGTGGGGATCGTCTGTTCGTAATTGCCCACGGTGAAGCCGTTTTCGGTGGCGTTCTTCCAGCTCTGCCGCTTTTCGCTGATGGCCGAGTCACGCAGGGCGTAGCTCACGTCCAGGCCGGAATCGCGCAGGTTGAGGCCCTGGTGCAGGCCCTGGGCGCCGCAGCCGATGATGACGATTTTTTTGCCTTTCAGCTTGGCGACGCCGTCGGCAAACTCGTGCTCGTCCATGAACCGGCACTTGCCCAGTTCCTCGAGCTGCAGGCGCAGCGGCAGCGTGTTGAAATAGTTCTGTCCCATGGTGGTGTCCTCTCCGTCTCAGATGAGAACCGGCGGCGGGATGCCGGCCGGCGTTTGTGCGCGGGCGGTCCCGGCCAGGAGACCGGTTCCGGCGGTGCGTGGTCCATGCGGCCTCACCATACCCGATTTTTTTGTTGCGAAAAGTGAATTCTTTGCAATTCTTCGTTGCAGCAAAAGCAACAACCGGCCCTCCCGGTCGGTCCCCCGCACCCGATGAACATCTGCGGCAGAGCATGGACATACGCGCCATCCGGATCTTCACCCAACTGGCCCATTCCCTTCACTTCGGCCGCACCAGCCGCACCTGCGGCCTGTCGCCCTCGGCCCTGACCCGCACGGTGCAGCGCCTGGAAGAGGAACTCGGCGTCCGCCTCTTCCAGCGTGACAACCGGCGGGTGCGCCTGACCGCGGCCGGACGCGTGTTCCTGCGCTACGCCGAGGAAGCCGAGCAGCGTTGGCAGGCCCTGCAGCGGGAACTGGCCGGGTCCGCCGGGCTGCGCGGCGAACTCTCGCTCTACTGCTCGGTGACCGCGGCGCAGAGCCTCCTGCCGCGCATCCTCGCGGCCTTCCGGGAGAACCACCCGGGGGTGGGCATCACCCTGCAGACCGGGGACGCGGCCGAGGCCATCCACAGGCTGCAGGCCCGCGAGGCCGAGGTGACCATCGCCGCCCTGCCCGACAACCTGCCGCCGGCCATCGAATTCATCGTGCTCGCGGAGACGCCGCTGGTGTTCATCGGCCCGGTCCGGTTCGCCGACACCATCGTCTTCCGCGACGGCAGCATCGATTGGCAGCGCACGCCGCTGATCACCGCCGAGCGGGGGCTCGGCCGCGAGCGGGTGGACCGCTGGTTCCGGGAAAAAGGGGTGCAGCCGAACATCTACGCCCGGGTGGCCGGCAACGAGGCCCTGCTCACCATGGTCAGCCTGGGCTGCGGGGTGGGGGTGGCGCCGCGGCTGGTGCTGGAGAAGAGCACCCTGCAGGACCAGGTGCGGGTGCTCGACGTGCGGCCGCAACTGGCGTCGTTTGTCATCGGTGCCTGCACCTTCACAAAAAATTTGGACAACCCGCGCATCGCCGCCTTCTGGGCGACGGTCGGCCGGGAGGCGGCCCTGCCCCGCAGCTGAAGCCGCAGCCCCCGAACCCGGCCCGGGGTGCGGACCGGGGCCGGGCAGCGGCCTTCAGTCCTTGCGGTTGGGCACGAGCAGCAGGGGAATGTCGGTCAGGCGGGACACCCGCCGGGCAGTGGTGCCCATGACCACGTTGCCGAGAAAGGTGGTGGTGGATTTGCCCATGATGATCATGTCGGCCTGGACTTTGGCGGCGACCTTGAGGATCTCCTGGCAGGGCACGCCCGTGGCCACCATGATCTCGGTCACCGGGGTGCGGTCCAGGCCGTAGGCGGCCAGTTCGTCCCGGCAGAAGGCGTCGAGCCGCTTTTTCATCAGTTCCAGGATGTCCTGGGGACCGACGCGGTTGATCCGGTCCGCCTCCTCGCCGGAGAGGTAGTTGGCGATGATCGCCGTGCCGGTGGTGCCGAGCGGTTCGACCACGTGCAGCATGAGCAGCCGGGCGTTGTAGCGGCGGGCCTGGCTGACGGCCAGCCGGAAGACCGGGCGGGTGTTTTCGCCAAGGTCGCTGGCGTAGAGAATGGTCTTGATGTTCGGGGCTGGAACCATGCGTCCCTCCTGTGGTGGTTGCGGATCGCCCGCGGCCGGCGGGCCTCCTGATGGGGCTGCCACTCGCCGGAGGCCGGACCGGGAGTCCGACCGGCCGGCAAGGACAGCCGTAATCTCTCTGGGCCGGCACCGCCCGGCGGGACCGGGGCGGCCGCCGGCCGCACCGCCGGTTTGCCGCGGCATCGGCCCCGGCGCGGCTCAGGGCTGCAGCTCGAGCACCCGCCCCGGGTCGCCGCCCTCTTCCAGGCGTACCGGCAGAGCGCCCAGGGGCAGGATGAGGTTGACCGGGTCGAGTTGCAGCAGCAGCGGGTTGGCCCGCACCACCGGCCGCCGCGCGGCCGCCAGCCGGGCCAGGGCGTCGTGGCCGGGCACGGCGTCACTCACCAGGCAGCGCACCCGGCGCTCGCCGAAGGTCTCGCCGCAGCAGGTCACGGTGAGCGGCGCCGCGGTGCGCAGGCGGCTCAACCCCGGGCCAAACCATACCAGCCGCTCCACCGCAGGCCAGGCGTGCACCCGCCGGCCCGGCCCGGTGGCGACGATGCGGTAGCCCGCCGCCTGCCGGCGCAGGGCCTCGGCCGGGGTGGCGGGCTCGGCCGCAGGCTGGCCGGGGGCGACGAGCGGGTAGACCACCCGCTCCGCCCGGCCGGCCGGCTGGCGGATCACCTGGAGAAGGTGGTAGTCGATGATCAGCAACAGGCCGTCCCGGTCGAGCACGGTGCGTTCCGCGTCCACGGTCAGGGTCAGGCCGCCCGTTGCCCGCACCCCGACGGGTCCGGGTTCCCGGTACGCCAACTGCCGCGGCCAGTTGGCCGCGACGGCCGTCACCGGCGCGGCCAGGGCCAGCAGGAGCAGGCCCGGGAGGAGCAGCCGCCACCCTCCGGGCGCGGGCCCGGGGGGGATGGATCGGGACGGGCACATGGCCGGCGGTTTCAGAAGGTGTACTGCAGGCCCAGGCTGAGCAGGCCGGATTCGTGCTCGGTGCCGGCCGCATCGCCGCCGTAGAAATACCGGGCGCCGGTGGTCCGGTCGGTGATGGTGGTCGACCCTTGAGCCTCGTCGTACTGCTGGTACTGGAACCGGGCCTGCAGGGCCAGGGCGCTGGTGAGATCGTAGCCGACGGACAAATCGAGGGCGAACATGGAGGTCGAGTCGAAGTCCTGCTCGAACACCAGGTCGCGGAAATGGTGCGTGTCCTTGTCGTTGGCCGACACGAACGGGCTGTAGAGCACCCGGCCCGACAGGGTCAGCCGGTCCAGCCGCGAGGAGAAGGCCAGTCCCAGGTAGGGGACGTCGTACCACTGTTCGTAGGTGATGGCGGTGGCCCCGTCGGGAAAGCTGCCCACCGTGTCGTAGAGGCTGTTTACCGAGTAGACGTAGGAGCCACCCTTGGCGTCCCACTCCCAGGCGTCGCGCTTGTAGCCGGCCAGCAGGCTGAACACCGTGTCGCCGCGCCGGTGGAAGGGGAAGGCGGCGTTCACGTCGACCATGTACCCCTCGCTCAGGTCGACCTCACTGTGCGACCAGTGGGTAAAGCCGTAGCCCGGCAGGACGTAGTCGTAGTCGTCCATGGAACCGGAGCCGTCGTTCATCCGGAACCAGACATCCGCGTTCAGGCGCAGCCAGGGGGTCGGCTCGATGGAGGCGCCGGCGTTGAGCATGAACACGCTGTCCAGGTCCCAGACGAGTTCGCTGAGTTTGCGGCCGGTCTCGGTGTCATAGACGGTTTCCGTGCTCTCACCGCTCAGCCAGCCGACCCCGAGCCGGCCGGCGACCGCCACCTGGTGGGCGCCGACGGCGAGGGTGGCGGACCCCTCCGCGCTCCCCGGTCCTGTCGCCCGGGCCGTGACCGGGGTCAGCAGGGCGAACCCCGCGAGAAGGATCATTGCCGTCACGCCTGCCACTGCCTGTCTGCCGGATCGCTGCATCGTCTTTCTCCTTGTGGAAGAACCGGGACTGTTTCGGCTGCAGTCTAGCATACTTTCAGGACCTGCACAGGGGGAAAGCACGCCCCTGGCGCCCACCTAGCCGTTGGCCTTGCGGCCGGCGCCGGCCAGGCCGTCGAGCACGGCCTGCAGCCGCCGCTTGGCCCGGTGGGTACGCCGCAACTCGGCGACGAGCGCCTGCCAGTCGGCCTCGCGACCGCTGGTCTCGTACACCTTGCGCATCTGCCCGAGGAAGGTGCCGGCCTCGGTGTAGGCCCGCGGCGTGGTCTCGGCGATGAGCCGGTCGACGATCCCCCGCCAGATGGTGAGCGCCACCTCCGGGTGGGTCTTGGCCACGGCCCGGGCCACCACCCGGCCGAGGCCGAGGGCGGCGATGCGCTCCTTGCCCATCTCGCCATAGAGGACGATGGCGTCGTCGAACCGCTTCTCATGGAGGGCGATGTCGATCAGGGTCTTGCGGTCCGGGAACAGGTCGCGCTGGCCGGCCCGGGCCCGCTCCTGCGGGTAGCGGACCTCGGGCGCGGGCAGGGGCCAGGGGGCCGCACCCTTGACGGCGAGGTCCGGCCGGCGGCCGGTGTGCAGGTAGTCGAGCACGGCGGCGCGCACCTCCGGCCACTGCCCCTGTTTCTCGGCGGCCTTGCGCAGTTCCTTGTACCGCTCCAGGGTGGGGTGGCGGAAAAACTCCAACCCCCGGTGGGCCGCCACCAGGTCATGCCGCTCCTCGGCCGCGGCGATGAGCCGCAGCCGCTCCTGCAGGCCGTCGGCCGCGACCGGGGTCTTCTGCACGGTGCGGGCGAACCCGGCCAGGCACCACTGCCGCGCCCGCTCGAACTCGCCGGCGGCGAGCAGCACGTCCGCCAACTGGCGATAGTTGCCCAGCTGCTCCACCTCCTGTTCGAGCAGCGGCACGATCCGCTCCTCCTGGCCGCTGCGGCGAAAGGCCTGCACCAGCCGGTCCACCAGGTCCTGGCGACGCTGGGAGCCGGGGGCCTGCTTCCCCTTGACGGCCAGCCGCGCTTCCAGACGGGTGGCCGCCTCGCGCCAGTCGTCGGCGGTGAACGAGGGGCGTTCGAGCAGCTGTTCACCGCCGTGGAGCAGGCCGAACTCGTCCTCGGGCAGCCGTTCGAGCAGCCAGCCGAGCCGCTCGGCCCCGCTCAGGGGCGGGCGTTCGAGCGCCTCGAGGACAACGGCCAGGCAGGCAGCGATGGCCGCCCCGGTCTCCCCCTCGTCCTCCGCCTCTTCCACCTGCTCGGCGCCCTGGCGCCAGAGCCGGTCGCCCAGGTCGAGGAGCACCGCGCCATGACCGGCATCGAGCAGCTGCCGGAACCGGTGGCGCAGGTGGGTGTAGTCCGGGCCCTGGCCATCACTCGCCCTGCGGCCGGACCAGACCGGCTCCTCGGTGAGCCGGTCGATCTCCGCGCCCAGGGCACGGACCAGCGGCTCGATCCGGCCGCTCTTCAGCTGCTCGGCCTCGACCACGGATTCTGCCACCCGGGGCGAGGAGGCGGCCAGGCCGACGAGCAGGCCCAGCAGTTCCTCCCGGCTCTTGTCGGCGAGCAGGCCCAGGAGTTCCGCCTCGGTCGGCGTCCCCTGGGTGTCCAACCCCGGCGAGACGTCGTCGCTGTCCGCCGGAACGGTCTCGCCGTCGAACAGGGTGCGGGCGAGATGGTCCTCCCGGGCGAGCAGGGGCAGCGCCACGCCGTTGTTGACGGCCTGCGCCGCCGCGAGCACCACCGCCACCGCGTGCTTGCAGGGGCCCCACTCGCTCGGGCAGGTGCACAGCCATTCGTGCTCGCCGCCCTCGTCGAGGTGGACCAGGGTGGCGTAGCGCCGGGTGCCGCGCACCCAGGCGACCAGTTCTTCGTCCCCGGTTCGCTGCAGCCCGGACACCCGGTCGACATAGCCCTGACCGCGCTTGTGCACCCTGGGTCCGGCCCAGCGGTCCAGGTCCTCGTCGGTCAACGCGCCCAGCAGGGTGCTGATGGTTTCCATGGCCTCCCTCTCTTCGGTGTGCCGCAGGTGTCCGGCGTTTACTCGTGCGCGCCAGTATACCCCAAACCCCGCGCTTTTGCCCGCACGCAAAGCCCGTCCGCCGACCCGCGCGGCCGAGAAAAAATCGCCGAAAGGTGCTGCCGATGCTATACTGCCGCCCCAACCGACGGCCGGCCCACAGCCGGCGCCCCCCAACCGACAACCCCTCACCGGCACACAGCGCCCCATGCCCCGACTGATCGTCAGCCAAAACGGCCAGGAATACCGGGTGGTGCCGTTCACCGCCGCGGTGACCATCGGCCGCGAACCGGACAACGACATCGTCCTCGCCTCTCCCCAGGTCTCCCGCCACCACGCCTCCATCGGCCGGCAGGAGAACGGCGACTACCTGCTCTTCGACCACGGCAGCACCAACGCCGTGTGGGTGGCGGGGCGCAAGGTCAATGCCCTGCGCCTCGGCCACGGCACCACCTTCCGCATCGTCGACCATGCCCTCACCTTTGTCGACGACCAGGCCGACCACCGGCCCACCCCGGTCTTTGCCGACGGGGACGAGGCCCATGCGGCGGACGACCCGGCCACGGTCCTGTTCACCCCGGAACAGGAGGCCCTGGCCGCGGAGACGGCCGCGCCGCCGCCCCGCGAGGTGGCCGACACCCTCAGCCGGCTCGGCCGCCTGTGCCGCGAACTGGACGCCCTGGACGAGGAGGCCGCCCTGGAGGCGGGCCTGCTCGACGCGGCCATGGGCCTGGTGCCGGCGGAGCGCGGCTTCCTCGCCCTGGTCAACGACAAAAACGAGCTGGTCTACGCCCACACCCGCAGCTTCGACCCGCGCCAGCAGCGCCGCGAGGTCCGCCAGGACCTGGTCCAGCAGGTGATGGCAAGCGGCCGGAGCGTGCGCGAGGAGGGCGCGGCCGGCGGCGGCTCGCTCGTCTGCGCGCCGCTTGCCGGCGGCGGCCGGGTGCTCGGCTGTGTCTACCTGGATGGCCGCGGCCGCGACCGGTTCACCGCCGACGACCTGGACGCGCTGGCGCTGCTCGCCCGGCACGGCGCGGCCCTGCACGAAAACCTGGGCAACCGCCGGCGGCTGCACCGCGAGCGCGAATCGCTCAAGGGACGGCTGGCCGCCCGCGACGAGACCATCATCCGCAGCGACAAGATGGTCAAGCTCTACGAGGACATCCGCACCATCGCGCCCATCGGCGTGCCGGTGTTCATCAGCGGCGAGGCGGGCAGCGGCAAGGAGCTGGTGGCCTCGGCCCTGCACGCCTTCTCCGGCCGCAAGGGGGCCTACATCCCGCTCAACTGCGCCGCCATCCCGGAGACCCTGTTCGAGAGCGAGCTGTTCGGCTCACGCCGGGGCGCCTTTCACGAGGCCGCGGACAAGCCGGGCAAGCTCGAGCTGGCCACGGGCGGCACGCTCTTCCTCGACGAGGTGGCGGACATGGCTCTCACCCTCCAGCCCAAGCTGCTCCGCTTTCTCGAGAACGGCGAGGTCACCCGGCTGGGCGACACCCGCGCGAAAAAACTCGACGTGCGCGTGGTCACCGCCACCAACCGCGACGTGGCCGCGCTCATCGCCGCCAACCGGTTCCGCGACGACCTGTTCCAGCGGCTCTCCTGTTTCACCCTGCACGTGCCGCCGCTGCGCGAGCGGCTCGAGGACATCGAACCGCTCAGCCGCTACTTCCTCGGCCGGTTCGCCCGCGAGTACAACTGGCCCGAGCCGCGGCTGGCGGACAGCGCGCTGCAGGCCCTGTGCCGCTGCCAATGGCCAGGCAACGTCCGCCAGCTGCGCAACGTCCTGCTCCGCCTGGCGGTGCAGGCCCAGGGCCGGCAGATCGGCGAGCGCGAGGTGCTCGTCGCCGTCGACGGCCCGGGCGGCCCGGAGCCGGCCCGGGTGGCGGCCTTCCCCACCCTGGAAGAGATGGAGCGGCAGCACCTGCGCCATGCCCTGGAACGGGCCGGGGGCAACATCTCGGACGCGGCCGCGCTCGCCGGCATCGCCCGCTCGACCTTCTACCAGAAGATGAAAAAATACGACATTTCGGCAGGATAAAAAATATCCCCAGCGCCGGTCGCAGATCCGGACAGGACCGCCGCCGTCCTGTCCGGATTCGGGACAGGCTCACGATCGGCTCAAGCACACCGCATTTCAAGCAGATAGCCTCATCCCCGCCCCACCCCTGTCCGATATCCGGACAGTCACCCCGCGTCCCGGCCCGCTCTGACGGCCGCTCCGGCCCGGCCGGCAGCCGCCACAGGCTCCGGCCGCATCATCGCAACTTCCCGTTATCACGATTTTTTTTGGGCGCCGCGATCCTGCCGCCGCCATCTGGCATTGTCCTTGCTTTTCTCCGGGCAGCAGTCACCGTACCCCTATCCTTTCCATCAATTCGAACACGGAGGAACATCATGTTGAAAAGAGCTGTGATGGCCACTGCCATCGTCTACGCCCTGGCCGGCATGGCCCAGGCCGATTCCACCAGCGTCATGGGATCGTTCAACACCACCAAAAGCAAGGGCGCCAACCACCACAACACCACCATCACCCAGCAGACCCAGCAGACCACCGGCGGCCGGCCCGGCCCCGGCAACGACGACGGCAGACCGGGCGCCCAGGCCCAGGGCTCGCTGGTCAAGGCCAACATCACCAACGAGATCAAGAAGACCGGCGACATCACCAGCACCATCAGCGGCGGGGACGACAACCAGGCCAATGCCGCCTCCATCGCGGTCAACGGCCAGGCGGACATCAAGGGCTCGATCACCAACCGGGTGGACAAGACCGGCGACATCACCGCCATGATCAAGGACGGCGACGGCAACCAGGCCAACGCCGCCTCCATCGCGGTCAACGGCGCCGTGGTCGACGGCCAGGTGATCAACGACGTGGAGAAGACCGGCGACATCACCTCCATGATCGAGGACGGCGACAACAACCAGGCCAACGCCGCCTCGGTCTCCCTCAACTGAAACCGGCCGGTTCCACCGCTGCGGCCGCACCCGGCCGCAGCGGTGGAACGCCCCGCCCCTTTTGGCAACCGACTGCGGAGCATGCTCATGAAAACATTGTCCCTCATCACCGTCGCGGCGCTCCTCCTCACCCCGGTGGCCGGCCAGGCCGACCTGCTCGGCATCCGCGCCGCCAACCGGGTGGAGGGCGGCGACTACACCGCCCGCACCAAGGGCAGCGGCAACGTCGCCAACGCCGCCTCGATCCGCATCAACGGCAGCAACGCCGGCGAGGTGAGCAACCGCGTCCAGGCCGGCGGCACCGTCTCCGCCTCGGCCACTGGCGACCACAACACGGTCAACAGCGCCTCGGTGATGCTCGAGCACAGCTCGGCCGAGAAGGTGAGCAACCGGGTCGAGGTCGACACCATCACCAACGCCGTGCACGGCAACGACAACGTCAGCAACATCGGCTCGGTCCTGATGCAGAACGCCAGCGCCGGCTCGGTGGATGCACAGGTCAGCGGCGGCCGCCTGGAAGGCGTGATCCGCGGCAACGACAACCGCCTGAACATCGGCTCGGTGCAGATGAACGACGCCCACCGCGGCGAGGTGACCACCAAGACCGACCTGAACGACGTGTCCGTGTCCATCGGCGGCGACAACACCGACATCGCCGTGGACTCGGTGGTGATCGAGTGAGCGGGAGGAGCCGGACATGAAACCCTGCCTGGCCGCCCCGGCCCTTGCCCTCGTCCTCGTTCTCCTGGCCGCGCCCGGCCGCGCCGACGACCTGGACGACGGCATCCCGGTGGATGACAACATTCTGCTGTACTCCGAGATCGGCAACCACGCCGACCTGAACTTCTCCTACCTGTCCCAGCGCGCCCGCAGCCGGGCCGCCTCGGGCGTGGACGACGCCGTCGTCGCCCGCGACGGCGCCCTCAACAGCGTCATCGTCGAGGCCGGGGCGGAGTTGAACGGCGACATCATCATCATCGACGATTCCAAGGGCGACAAGACCATCGTCACCGAATAACCGACAAAGCGGAGAACGAGCCCCATGAGTGCCACCCAACAACCCACGGTCCGGAGATCCCGGGTACTGCTCCTGCTCATCCCGCTGGTCGCCCTCGTGCTGACCTCCTGCGCCAAGATCGACCCCCGCCAGGTGGACGTGGACCTGCCCGTGGACATGCCGGAAGTCAAGGAAACGAGCTTCGACAAGCCGCTCGCCGACCTCGGCCGGATGAGCCAGGTGTACGGCAAGCGCGCCCTCATCCAGGGCAAGGACATCACCGACCTGACCGGGCTCTCCCAGTACGGGTTCGGCGAGATCCCGCGCGACATCACCGAGATGACCAAGAGCGCGCTCAACGCCATCGGCGGCAACGTGGTCTACATCCCCTACAACCCGGTGTTCATCAACAACCAGGTGGTGACCGGCTACTCCAACTTCCAGGGCAAGCTCATCCCGGACATCGTCCTCTCCGGCGGCATCACCGAGTTCGACCGCGGCCTGAAGACGCACAGCAGCAACACCGACTTCGGCGTCACCACCCGGCCGTTCAACGTCAACGAATCCTGGGTGCCCGGCGACACCATCTCGGTGGACTGGGGCTACGGCGACAAGGACAGCGTCGCCCGCATCACCCTGGACTTCAACCTGCTCGACTTCCGGACCATGTCCGGGGTGGCGCGGATGCAGACGGTCAACTCGATCAACGTCTACAAGGCGCTGGCCGAGAAGGAACTCGGGTTCACCATCTTCGGCCCGAGTTTCGGCCTCAAGGGCACGGTGAAGAAGGTGCAGGGCCGGCACGCGGCCATTCGCCTGTTGGTGCAGACGAGCGTGCTGCAGATCGTCGGCAAGTACCTCTACCTGCCCTACTGGAAGCTGGTGCCGGGGATGCAGCCGGACGCGGTGGTCATCGAGCGCATCCGCCAGGATTACCGCGCCCTGAGCGACCAGGACAAGATCGCCGAGATCCAGACCTGCCTGTACCTGAAGGGCCACAACCTTTCGGTGGACGGCCGCATGAACCCGCAGACCCGCGAGGCCCTGTCCAGTTTCAAGCCCGACTGGGATCCGTCCCGCGGCGTGCAGGACCCGGAACTCTACGTCGAGTTGTGGAGTTCGCTGGCCGACAACCTGGAGCAGACCCAGCACCGCCGCGAACTGCTCGCCCGCCACCTCGCCGCCGACAGCCCGGTGGAACGGGTGGCCGCGGCCCCGGTCAAGACCAAGACCGCCCGCAAGGCGGACACCAAGACGGACGGCAAGGTGGCCACCAAGCGCCAGCCGGCCGCCGCGCCCGCCGCCAAGACCGCCCCGGCCAGGAAACCCGCCGCCGCGGGCCCGACCGAGGTGGCCGGCCACGGCACCGCCCCGGAGCACGACCGCCCGGCGGTGGCCGCAACGGCACCATCCCCTCCCCCCCGGCCGGAGACCCCGCCGGAGGACATCGCCCAGGTCGCGCGGCGGCCGCTCACCCTGGGAGGCGCCAACTTTTCCGCGGAGGCGATCATCAATGAACGACGCATGGCCCAGTAAATCCCACACCGCTTTCCTCGCCGGCGTGCTCGCCACCCTCTTGGTGCTCCTGCTCATGGGCATGGTCCGCAACGAAGGCCCGGGCCAGCAGCCGCCCTCGCTGCCGGTGGCCATTCTCGAAGGGGCGGGCAAGGATGCGGTCGCCCTTTCCGCCGGCGGCCGGTATCAGCTGGCCACCTGGGCCGCGGGCGGGGCCTACGGCGCCTTTGTCCTCGACACCTCCACCGGCATCACCAAGGCCGTCTACAGCTCGTCCCGGGGACCGGGCGGCAAGAGCGTCAACAACCTGGGCAAGCCCTTTGCCCGCATGCCGTGATCCCCGGCCGCGCCACCCTTTTTCCCAAGGAGTCTGTCATGAACCGGTTGTCCCTGATCCCTGCCCGCATCGCCCGGGCGGGCCTGCTCGCCCTGGCCGCCCTGCTCGTCCTCAACCTCGTCTCCCCGCCCGCCGGGGTGGCGGCCGCGGCCGGACAGGGCTACGGCCTGAAGATCTTCCGGGTCGAATCGGCCCTCTACCCCTTTGTCCACGTCTATCTGCGCACCTTTGACCAGGACATGCAGCCGCTGGTCAACCTGAACGTGCTCAACATCGGCGTGATGGTGGAGGGGCGGGCCTACGACCCGAAGAAGAGGCAGTACCTCATCCAGCCGATCCTCAACCGGGAGGAGGCGACCCGCTCGGTGCTCGTGCTCGACACCGGCAAGGGGATGCAGAACGCCGACTTCGAGGCCATGGTGCGGGCCGCGGCCCGCTTCATCGACGCCAAGCGGCCGCAGGACCAGGTGGCCCTGCTCGCCCTGGACAACAGCCCCGAGGGCTACTCGCTGCTCTCCAACTTCGAGCGCGAACCCGCCACCCTGGGCCGCCGGCTGGCTGACCTGCAGCCGCGCGCCGACAAGGTCCGGCTCTACGACGGCGTGGCCGCGGCCATGCAGCTGGCGGCCGGCGCGGTGGGCGGCGGCAGTTCGTCCAGCGACGTGGACTACACCGTGTCCTCCTCCATCGTGGTCCTGTCCAACGGCCGCGACGACGACAGCGCCATCACCCGCTCCGACCTGATGACCCGCATCTCCGGCCTGAAGATCCCGGTGCCGATCTACACCCTGTCGTTCACCGGCAGCGAGGAGCGGGATCAGCGCAACCTGCAGGCCCTGGCCAAGAACTCGTTCGGCAAGCACTACCGCATCACCGCCGGCTACGACACGATCACCCGGAACATCGAGGAGATCCAGACGATCATGCAGAACGACTACGTGCTCACCTTCCGCTCCTACATCCCGGTGGACGGCGGTCGGCACAACGTCAAGATCGGGGTCGAGTACCCCACCGGCAGCGGCATCATGTACTACGACAGCTCGACCTTCGAGGCGCTCGAACCGCCGACCTTCCCGCGGGTGCTCGAGGCCCAGCAGAAGATCGACCAGGTGATCCCGGCCATCCGCGAGGACGAACTCTACCTGAAAAACCCGTACGCGCCCGGCGCGGCCGCAGCGCCGGCCGGGAAGTAGAGGCAGCGGCCGGATGGCCGCACATACCGAAAATCCCCGTCCCTCCAGCCTCGCGACCGGTCCCCGACCGGTCCGGGGCTGAGTGCTTTTCCGATCACCCGCCACGACCATGGACGCCACCCCTCCCGCCCCGGACCGACCAACCGCCCGCCTGGTGGCGCTCACCGCCGGCTTCGCCTACCGGACCTGCCGGTTGCCTGCGGACGGCCTCTGTCTCGGCCGGGACGGCGGCCAGTGCGACCTGGTCGCCTCCGGCGCGGCCGTCTCCCGCCGACACGCCCGGATCCGCGCCGATGCCGCCGGCCGCTGGCTGATCGAGGATCTGGGCTCCACCAACGGGGTGTTCGTCAATGGCCGGCGCATCGACGGCGCCGTCGCCCTGGCGGACGGCGACACCATCGGCCTGGGCACGGCCGCGGGCCAGCTCCGCCTGCAGCTGGGCGAGACCACCGCCAGCGGCCCGACCCTGCTGCCGCCGCAGGCCGCGTGGGTGATCGGCCGGGCCGACGACTGCGACCTCGCCCTGCCCTCCGAACCCACGGTGAGCAGCCGGCACGCGCTCCTGCGCGCCCGGGGGCAGGGGCTGCGCATCGTTGACCACGCCAGCCTGAACGGTACCTGGGTGAACGGCCGCTCTGTGCGCGACTGCCCGCTGGGACCCGGCGACACCGTGACCATCGGCCCCTGCCGCTTCCGCTTCGCCCTGGACCCGGACGGCAGCCTGCGGGTGCAGCGGCTGGCCAGCGGCCAGGGCGTCCGCCTGGAATGCGTCGGCCTCGGCCGGGACAGCGACCGCGGCCGGCCGCTGCTCGACGACCTCACCCTGGCCGTGACCCCGGGCGAGTTCGTCGGCATCCTCGGGCCCAGCGGCGCCGGCAAGACCAGCCTGCTGCAGGCGCTGGTCGGCGTCACCCGGCCGCACCGGGGCGCGGTGCTGGTCAACGGCGCCCCCCTGGCCACGGCCCGGGCCATGCTGCGTAACGACATCGGCTACGTGCCCCAGGACGACATCCTCCACCCGGAGCTGACCGTGGCCCGCAGCCTGGCCTACACCGCCCTGCTCCGCCTGCCCCCTGACCTGGGCGACGAGCGGCGGGCGGCCCTGGTGGACACCACCATCGAGACGCTCGGGCTGCAGGCGGTGCGCGATCAGCCCATCCATCAATTGAGCGGCGGCCAGCGCAAGCGGGTGTCCATCGGCGCCGAACTGCTCGTCCGGCCGGGCGTGCTCTTCCTCGACGAACCCACCGCCGGCCTCGACCCGGGGGTGGAGGAACGGCTCATGCGCCATTTCCGCTCCATGGCCGACCACGGCACCACGGTGGTGCTCACCACCCACCTGCTGGCCAGCCTGGCCCTCTTCGACAAGGTGGCCCTCCTGGCCCGCGGCCGGCTGGTCTATTTCGGCCCCCCGGCCGAGGCGCCATCCTTTTTCGGCTGCGCCACCATGGCCCGCGTCTTCGACCTGCTCGGCGACGAGCCGCTGCCGGCGGGCCGGGGCGAGGCGACCGTTGCCGGCTGGGCCGAGCGCTACCGCTGTTCGTCTTTGGGTACGGCCCAGGTGTTTGACCGGCTCTCGGCCGAGGCCCGGCGGCTGGCCGCCCCGGATGAAGGCGCCCCGACCCTGGTGCCGACCCGGCCCGGCGGAATTGCCGCCAGGCTCGCTGCCCTGCGCGGCTTCGTGCCCGCCCCGGGCCGGCTGGCCACCGCAATCTGCTCCTGGTCCGTGCTCAGCCGCCGCCACCTGCGGATCCGCCTGGGCGCGCCGAAGCGGCTGCTCCTCTTCCTGCTCATCCCCACGGTGCTCGCCCTGGTCACCCTGAGCCAGCCGATCAGCGGCCCGCCCGACGGGGCCGCGGTCCGGGCGGGGCAGGAACAGCTGCGCGCGCAGGTGGCCCGCGGCGGACCAGCCCTCGAGGTCCAGCTGAAGAGTCTCCTCTCGCCGGCCGGCAGCTGGGACCAGCGGTCGGCCGCGGACCTGGTCTGGGCCCTGCGCCACGAGGGGCCGGCCCACCTGCCGGTGCCGCTTTCGGTGCTGCTCATGGTGGTCATGACCGCGGTCTTTTCCGGCACCCTGATCAGCTGCCTGGAGATCTCCACCGAGCGGTCCATCTACCGGCGGGAGCGGCTCTCGCACCTGGCCATCGCCCCCTACCTGGCCGCCAAGCTGCCCTTCTGCCTGGGCATGACCGCGCTCCAGTGCCTGCTGTTCCTGCTGCTCTGCTGGCTCCACCCGGCCCTGGGGCGACTGCCCCTGCTGCCGGTCTGGCTGACCATGGTGGCCGTGGCCTGGTGTGCGGTGGCCATCGGCCTCTGCCTGAGTGCGGCCGACCCGGCCGGGGGGCGCTTCTCCGTGCTCCTGGCCATCGTCGCCGTGCTGCCGCAACTGATCCTCTCCGGCGGTCTCGGCCCGGACTTCTACGCCGGCCTGCGTCCGGCGGTCCGCCTGGCCGCCGACCTGCTGCCCGCCCGCCACGGCCTGGAAATGGTCTGCACCGCCCTGTTCGCCGGCCTGGAGGGCGAGGGCGTCCGCTGGATCCCGGGCCTGGTCCGCGGGGTGATTGGTTTTGACTTCGGCAGGGCCGTTTATTATAGTGGCGCCTGCACGCTCTTTGTCCAATCCCTCCTCTGGCTTCTCCTCTGTGCATGGTTCCTCAAACGGCAGGATGCCCGCTGAACAGCCCGGAAACGCTCCTCGCCACCGCCCCTGTCGATCCTGCGCCGCTCCCGGTTGTCGATGAGGCCGGCCTGATCGGCGGCCGCTACCGCATCCTGCGGCCGCTGGGCGAGGGCGGCATGGGCGCGGTCTACCTGGCCGACGACCTGCAGCAGGGCGGCCAGGCGGCCATCAAGACCATCCGCCCGGAACTGGCCGACAACGCCGAGGTACGCGCCCGCATCCGCCGCGAGCGGAGCCTGCATGCCAGCGTGGTCGCCCACCCGAACATCGTCGCCCTGCGGGACACGGTGGAGGAAAACGGCCGGCTCTACCTGGTGCTCGAATACTGCCCGGGGGAGACGCTCGCCCGACGGCTCGCCCGCGGCGCGCCGCTCACCCCCGGACAGAGCCTGCACCTCATCCGCCAGCTGCTCGGCGCGCTCGCCGCCATCCACAGTCGCGACATCGTCCACCGCGACATCAAGACCGCCAACATCATCCTCCAGCCGCAGACCGACGGCCCGCCCCTGGTCAAGCTCACCGATTTCGGCATCGCCCGTCCGGAAGACGACGCCACCCTGACCCAACTGACCAGCCTCGACACCCGCGGCCCGGGCACCCCGGCCTACATGGCGCCGGAGCGGATCGACCCGCAGACCTTCGGCGCCCTCTGCGCGGCCACCGACCTGTACGCCGCGGGCATCATCCTCTACGAACTGCTGGTCGGCCACCCGCCCTTCCGGGGTTCGATGACCGAGATCTTCACCGGCCACCTGATGCAGGCTCCGGACCTAAGCCTGCTGCCCGCCGGGCTGCCGCCCGGGGTGGAGGCGGTGCTGGCCAGGGCCCTGGCCAAGCGGAGCGATGCGCGCTACCCGAACGCCGCCGCCTTTCTCGCCGCTGTCGAGGCGGTCGAGCGGGAACTGGCCGCCGCCCCGGCATCGGCCGGCGACGCCACCCTGCTCGCCACCGGTCCACTGCCGCCGGATGTGGACGGGGCCTTCGCCACCCTCCTCGACCCGACCGCGCCCCGACGAACGCCCGCCTCCCTGCGCAGGCGGCGGTGGCTGGCTGCCCTGGCTGCCCTGGCCCTGCTGGGCCTGCTGGGCCTGGCCGCACACTGGCTGGCGGGACCGTCCACCCCCCCGGCCCCGGTCGCCGACACCCCGGCCCCTGCCGCGACCGAAGCGGTTGCCCCGCCCCCGGCTGCCGCCGCGCCCGCTGCCGCACCCGGTGCAGCCACATCGCCGAACCGGGACATGACCGCCCTGCAGGCGGTGGAAAGCGGACGGCAGCCTTCTCCCCCGGCCGGGGACGCGGCCGGGCGGGCCGAACGCAACCCGATGCCGGCCCAGGAGTGGCGGGTGATCGACAGCCAATCGCGCAAGCTCCAATGACAGCCGCCGGGTGACGCCATGGCCCTTCGCCTGCTTCTTGTCCTCCTCCTCGCCTCCGGACCGCTGCTCGCCGGCTGCGCCGCGCCGGTGATCATCGCCGCCGGCGTGGGCACCGGCTACGTGATGACCGACGACCAGTCCCGCCGCAAGGTGGACCGGTTCTTCCACGATCTCAGCCGCTCGGTCAGGCAGACCACCCGGCGCCTGTCCGGTGACCGACCGGCCAGGAGCGCCAGCGCTTCCGGGCGCAAGGCCGACTTCACCCTGCGCGTCCGCAAGACCACCCTGACCCCGGTAACGGTGGGCAAGGGAGCGACCGTGACCGTGACCCTGCAGTACGCGCTCAGCGGCGGGCCGGCGGGCGGCAGCCGGGTCGAGGTCCAGCGCAGCCTGCTCAGGGAGGGGAAAAGGCTGACCGTGCTCAACACCGAGACCGCCACCCGCGAGAACGGCACCTGGGAGAACACCCTGACCTTTGCCGTACCCGATTCGGCCCGACCCGGCCGCTACGCGGTACGGCAGGAAATCAGCGCCCGCGGCCTGACCCGGACCACCGAGCGCGGGTTCACGGTGCGATGACCGGCGGCCCGGCGCACAGCGACCCGGCGGTCCGGGAACAGCACCCCGCGCGTGAACAACACGGCAGCGCCAACCTGTTCGCGGGCCGCATCGCCTACGCCGGCGTCTCCGACCCGGGCCGGGTCCGCCCCGTCAACGAGGACGGCCTGCTGCTCCTGCCAGCGGCCGGGGTCTTTGCCGTGGCCGACGGCCTGGGCGGGCTGGACCACGGCGATATTGCCAGCCGGACCGCGCTCCAGGCCCTGGCCGTCCTGTACACCGCCCCCGGCGGCGCGCCCTGCTGTCCGCTCTTTCCGCCGCCGGCAGAACACCCGGCAGGCCCGCCGCTCTTCGCGGTGGTCGCCAGCGTCAACCTGCGCACCTTCCGCCAGAAAATCGCCCTGGGCCGCAACATGGCCACCACCCTGGCCATGGTCCAGTGCTGCGGCCCCACCGCGGCCGTGGCCCACGTGGGCGACAGCCGGGTCTATCACTGGCGCGGGGGCGAACTCCGTTGCCTCACCCGCGATCACTCCCTGGTCAACGAACTCTGCGACCAGGGGGCCATGACCCCGACCCAGGCCGAACAGTCGCGCCAGCGCCACGTCATCACCCGCGCCATCGGCGCGACGGCAACCGTGGCGCCGACCGTGACCACCTGCGATCTGCAGCCGGGCGACCTGCTCCTGCTCTGCACCGACGGCCTCACCGCCATGCTCGCCGACCCGGAGATCGCCGCCCTGCTCGCGAACAACGCGGGCGGGCCCGGCCAAACGGTGGCCCGACTGGTGGCGGCGGCCAACGAGGCTGGCGGCCGGGACAACGTTACGGTGGTGCTGCTGGAACTGACGGGACCGGGGGAAGACGTTTTGGCCTGAAGGTGGGGGGCAATGCGGACAGTCCAACAACAAAGGGCATCCCGGCGAACCGGGATGCCCTTTGTTGTTGGTGCGGATGGATGGAGCGTTTAGGCGTGCTTCTTCTCCGGTGGCTTCAGGGAAAGAAGGATGACCACCGCAACGGCCAGGACCACCGCGGAAACCACGAACGGAACGAAGAACGAGCCGGTCATGGCCTGCAGCTTGCCGCCAACCCAGGGGCCGCAGAAACCGGCGACACCCCAGGCGGTGAACAGCAGACCGTAGTTGGAGCCCTGCGCGGTCGGCCCGAAGTACTGCAGGGTCGTGGCCGGGAACAGGGTGAACATGGCGCCGTAGTTCCAGCCGATCAGACCGGCGACGGCGGCCAGCATGGCAGCGGTCTTGCCTGCCGGGAAGAGCAGCAGCATGGCGACGACCTGGAGGGAGAAGAGTACCACGAAGATCTGCTTGCTGCCGATCTTGTCGATCAACGGACCGACCATGATGCGCACCGCGGCGTTGAAAATGGCCAGGGTGCTCGGTGCCATGGCCGCGGCCATGGCGATCGCCTTGGCGTCTGCCGGCGGGATGTCCTTGATGGTGGCCAGTCCCTTGTCGGCGATGTACTTCAGACTCATGGCGTCGATACCGTGCTTGGCGATCAGGCCAATGCACATCAGACCGGCGAAGGAACCGCAGAAGTAGGCGACCCACAGCAGCCAGAACTGGGGCGTGGCCTTGGACTCCTCGTAGGTGAAGTCACGGGTGGCCTTGGCGGTGGCGCCACCGGCCGGTGCCGGCGGATTCCAGCCTGCCGGCTTGTAGCCTGCCGGCGGCACCTTGAGACAGAGGGCGGCGATGACGACGATGATCAGCATGGCGATACCCACGATCCTGAACACCGGCAGGGCGCTGCCGTAGTGGTTGATCAGGCCGGTGGCCATCGGCGCCATGATGAAGGAGCCGAGACCCAGGCCGACGACGGTGAAGCCGGTGGCCAGGGCGCGCCGGTCAGGCCACCATTTGGGGGCGGTGGCGATGGGCGGCAGGTAAACGCAGCCGCCGCCGAAACCGGCGATGACGCCGTAATAGAGGTAGAGCAGCCAGAGCTGGCTGCGGCCGGCCGCCTTGGCGGCCTCACCGCCGGCGGCGATGACCGCGGGGTCCGGCGGCTTGATGGTGGACACCATGTAGAAGCCGAAGGCCATGATGATGCCGCCGATGAGGACGACGTTGCGCGGGCCGTACTTGTCGCTCAAGCGGCCGGCGGGGAAGGTCATGAGACCGAAGACCAGGCAGATGATCGAGTAGGCCATGGCGACCTGGGGAACGGTCCAACCGAACTGGGCCATGAGGGGTCTGATGAACACACTAAACGCATACAACAATAAACCGCAGGCCGTACTGCCTAAAAGACCTCCAAGCAATGGAATCCAGCGTGGAAACGTAGTTTGTGTTTGAGACATGTAGGCACTCCCCCTTTTTTGAAGTTTCGTTGAACTGCGTTAGGCATTCAAGACTTCCAGGCTCCCGTTCGTTTCACCTCCTTCGTTTTCATTTTGATATCATTGTATTAGCCACTGATACAGCGACTCGACTCCGGTGTAAGCTACGGGCGGACTATAAAGGAGTAAAAAAAGGCTGTCAATGGCCAAAAACAGGGCCTTGGTGGCCTTTTTCGCATGAATTCATTCCATTTTTTCATTAGGGCGACCGAACAATGAAGGACCATTCAGTCTTAACCGTCCGCTCTACCTTGCCTTATCGATGGCAGCGCGCGTGCCCGTGGCCGTTCTCCGGTTCCCTCCGGACGGGGAAAAAATAAACGGGCCTTCCGAAAAAACAGGCCCCCGCTCAGGGGGTGGCGGCCCTCGGGGCCTGTGCGGCAATGAGCCGCTGCAGGGCCAGTTCCTTGGCCTTGGCCTCCACCTCCACGGTCAGCTGGCGGCCCACCCAGCAGGCGGGCAGGTCGCCCGGGTCGATGTAGTCGTGGTGCGGCCTGGGATTGGCCCCCTGCCAGCCGTCCCGGGGACTGGACAGGTGGAAGAGCGGCTCCCGCAGCCAGGTGGCCAGCGCCTGTTCGGTGACCGCCTCGATGCTCTGTCCGTCCGGGTGGCAGCGGTGGTGATGGACATCGTAGACAAAGGGCAGGCCGGTGCGGGCGCAGAGCGGCAGCAGGTCCGCCGGGGTGTAGATGCGGTCGTCGTTCTCCAGCACCAGCCTGCTGCGCACCGTCTCCGGCAGCCGTTCCAGGTTCGCCTCCAGCCGCGCCAGGGCCGCCCGCCGGTCGCCGTAGGCGCCACCGCCGTGCAGGGTGATCGCGTCCGCGCCGATCCGCTCCGCCACCCCGGCCTGGTAGACCAGCTCCGCGACCGACCGGGCCGTCACCCCCTCGTCCGGCGAACTGAGCAGGGTGAACTGGTCCGGGTGCAGGCTCAGGCGGATATCCAGACGGGCCGCGGTCTCCCCGGCCAGGCGGTAGACCGCCTCGATCTCCGCGTGCCCGGGCAGGTCCACGAGCCGGTAGCCGACCTCCGGGTGGGTCTTGAGCGGAAAGATGCGGCTGTTCACCCGGAAGGCGCCGATGCCGGCGGTATGGCAGAACTCGATCGCCTGCACCAGGGCGCGGCCGTTGGCGAGTACGCTCTCGGCGAGCAGCGCCAGCTGGCGCGCGCGGTCGAACTTTTTCAGGTGCGCCGCCGTGCGCACGCCGAAACGGATCGGCTCGTTGACGAACAGGCAGCACAGTCCCCACCTGATGCCCTTGCCCCGCCCTGCGCCCCCGGCCGGTCGGCCGCTGGTGTTTTCCTTTGCCATTCCGGCATCCTCCTGCGCGCGCCGGCGGACGACCGCGGCCGGCCTGCGTGCTTGCGTTGTTGGTTGTGCTCCGCTATCCTGCCGCAAAGAAATCCTGTGCCCTGCCCGCCACCCGGAGACGCCCATGGCCGACAGCCTCTACATCGCCAACCTGGAAAAAGACAGCGGCAAGCTGCTCGTCAGCCTCGGCCTCCTGGAACTGCTCAGCCGACGGATCGGCCGGGTGGGCTTCTTCCGGCCGATCACCCCCGGCGACGAGCGGGACGACGATCTCAAGCTGATCCGCTCCCGCTACGCCATCCCCCTTGCCGACGAGGAGATGACCGGGGTGAGCCACGACCAGGCCCGGGCGCTCATCGCCGCCGGCGAGGAGCTGCGCCTGTTCCGCGAGATCGTCCGCAAGTACAACGAGGTGCGGCGCAAATGCGATTTTCTCCTGTGCGAGGGACCGACCATCTTCAACCTTTCCGAGGCCTTTGACACGGACATCAGCATCCGCATCGCCCGCGAGCTGGGCACGCCCACCCTGCACGTGGCCAACGCCCGCGGCCTGTCGGTGGATGCGCTGCGCAAGAACATTGCCGTGGCTGAACGGCTCTACGCCCAGCACCAGTGTCCGCTCCTGGCCATGCTGGTCAACCGCGTCGACCCGGCCCTGCTCGCCGAGGCCGAGGCGGCCCTGCACGCCGCCCGACCGGAGCCGCCCTACCTGCTCGACCTGCTCCCCGAGGAGCCGGGTCTGGGCATGCCGACCATGGAAGAGATCGTCGCCGGGCTCGACGCCCGCCACCTCAGCGGGCCGACCTCGGGCCTGCAGCGGGACGTCAACGCCATCAGGGTGGCGGCCATGAGCGCGGCCAACTACATCGATTTCCTCGAGGAGGACGACCTGGTGATCACCCCGGGCGACCGGCCGGACATCATCTTCGCCACCGTGGCGGCGATCGCCTCCCGCCACTTCCCCTCGCCGGTGGGCATGGTCCTGGCCGGCGGCATGGCCCCGGGTCCGTCGCTCGTCCACCTGCTCGCGGGCATCGACAACCTCGCCCTGCCCGTCTACCTGGTGCCCGGCGACACCTTCACCACCACCATGCGCGCCAGCACCATCAAGGGCGTACTGCGGCCGCAGAACGCCCGGAAGGTCGCCCGGGCGCTCGGCCATTTCGAGAGCCACGTGGATATCGACGCCCTGGAGGAGCGGCTCGTCGAGACCCGGACCACCACCCTGTCGCCGCTCATGTTCGAATATTCGCTCTTCCAGCGGGCCCGGGCCGAGCGCAAACACATCGTCCTGCCCGAGGGCGACGAGGAGCGCATCCTGCGGGCCGCCGAGATCCTCCGCGCCCGCGAGGTGGCCGACCTGACCCTGCTCGGCGACGAGCAGACCATCCGCAACCACGCCGCGGCGCTCGGCCTCAAACTGGCGGACGTGGCCGTGATCGACCCGCGCACCTCGCCGCTGCGCGAGGAGTTCATCGACACCCTGTTCCAGCTGCGCCGCAACAAGGGCATCACCCGCGACTGGGCCAGCGACGCCATCAACGATGTCAGCTACTTCGGCACCATGATGGTGCACACCGACCGAGCCCACGGCATGGTCTCGGGTGCGGTGCACACCACCCAGCACACCATCCGCCCGGCCTTCCAGATCATCCGCACCCGGCCCGGGGTGGAGGTGGTGTCGAGCGTGTTCTTCATGTGCCTGGAGACGCGGGTGCTGGTCTACGGCGACTGCGCCGTCAACCCCAACCCGACCAGCGCCGAACTGGCCGAGATCGCCATCAGCTCGGCCGGGACCGCAGCCATGTTCGGCATCGACCCGGTGGTGGCCATGCTCTCCTACTCCAGCGGCGCCTCGGGTTCGGGTGAGGACGTGGACCGGGTGCGCGCGGCCGTGCGGCTCGCCCGGGAGCGGCGGCCGGAGTTGACCATCGACGGCCCGCTCCAGTACGACGCCGCCATCGACGCCGCGGTCGGCCGGCAGAAGATGCCCGGCAGCGCGGTGGCGGGCCGGGCCACGGTGTTCATCTTCCCGGACCTGAACACCGGCAACAACACCTACAAGGCGGTGCAGCGCTCCAGCGGCGCGGTGGCCATCGGCCCGGTGCTGCAGGGGCTGAACAAGCCGGTGAACGACCTCAGCCGGGGCTGCACGGTGGCGGACATCGTCAACACCGTGGCCATCACCGCCATCCAGGCCCAGGCCGGGCCACCCCCATCCGCCTGACCCATACCGGGCGCACCGCGGCCGCCGCAGCGGCGGCCGCTTCATCAATCGCAGGGAGAACACCATGTCGGAAGCAGACAGGGAAATGGAGGAAATCTTCGCCCAGATCGAGGCGGTGCTGGACGCGGCCGAGGCGGACGACCTGGACACGGTCTACGACCACCGCGCCGCCATCGTCAGCATGTACGCCCAGGCCATGGTGGAGTTCCACTTCGAGGAGCGCCACCTGGACTGGCTCAACGAACTCATCGCCGCGGTGGAGGACGACGACATCGCCGCCTGCCGGCGGGTGCTGAACAGCGAGACCGACACCGACCTGGTCTTCCTCGCCAGCCAGTTCGCCGCGGTCATGGCCGGCTTCTTCCACCACGACGAGTGCCTGACCGTGGTCCAGGCCATCGGCCTGCAGGCCCTGCTGCGCGGCCTGGGCACGGCCCGCGGCCAGTAGCGGCCCGGGTCAGCGCACCTCGCGGCCGCGGCCGGAATCGTGCAGGCCGGCCAGGGCGCGCGGGTACGGCCGGAGGAACACCTGGCCCTGCAGGTAGGTCTGGCCGAAGCGGATGGCGTGCGCCTCGAGCAGCCGGGTGACCGCCTGCAGCGGCAGCCGTTCGTCCCGGTACTCCTCGATGGTGTCGAGCAGGTAGCGCTTTTCCTCCGGGCCGAGGTGCTCGGAAATCCACCCGAAGGCGTGGTGCAGGGTGTTGATCACCGCCGGGATGCGCAGCGGCGCCTGCAGGATGCGGCCCAGCTCCTCGCCGTAGCGCGCGAACACCTCGGCCGCCGGCAGCCGTTCGTGGTTGGCCGCGATCCGCCCGGCCAGGCGGAAGCGGCTCTGGTTGTAGGCGAGCAGAAGCAGCTTGTGGCCGGCGTGGAAGGCGACCAGCCGGCCCATCTCCGGCTGTTTGGCGATCGCCCGGAAACGGGCCAGGGTGAACAGCTTGACCAGGAAATGCTCGCGCAGGCGCAGGTTGGTCAGCCGCATCTCGTCCTCCACCGCCCGGTCGGGGTGTGCCTCCAGTACCGCCTGGCCGAACAGGCCGGACCCCTTGCGCAGGAACATCGGGTTGTCGACGCCCCGGTAGACCTTGGTGTCAGACAGGCCGCAGCTCGGCGACTTGGACTTGAGGATGGCGCCGTCGATCACCGGGTGGGCGGCGAGGATCGAGCTGATGGTCGCCTGCAGCTGGGCGGTGACATCGCGACCGGTGGCCGGCTGGTGGACCACGAGACCGCCATCGGACTCGCACAGGCGGATCGGCGCCCGCGGGATGCCCAGGCCGCAGTCGGCCTCCGGGCAGACCGGCACCATCTCGACAAAGGGCTGCAGTTGCTCGACCAACGCGTTTTTGAGGATCTGCCCGTCGTAGCGGCAGGCGGCAAAGCCGAGGCAGCGGCTGACCAGCAGCCGTGGCGCGGGAAAGGGGTCGTGCATGGGTCTCCTCCAGGGAAATCGGGACGGGGTCAGCAGCAGCGGGTGGGCGCCTTCCGACCAAGCAGCCGGCGCACCCAGCCGGCGAGGATGGCCGCGGCGCAGCCCACCCCGGGGGTGACGGTGATCGCGCCGGAGGGGCAGTTGCGGGCGCAGGCGCCGCATTCCATGCACAGGTCCGGGTCGAGGACGCGCAGCGCGCGCCCCTCGAGCGCAAACAGGCGGTGCGGACAGACACTCACGCACAGGCCGCAGCCCACGCAGCGCTGCGGGTCGACCCGCAGGGTGGCGGTATGCTCCAGGTAGCGGTAGCCGCGCATCACCTTCCTCCTCAGACGAGAAACGGGGCAACCACCCACAGCACCGCCGCCGCGCCCACGGCGAGCAGCTGCACCGGCAGGCCGCGACGCATCTCCCGCTCCACCCCGCTCAGCGAAGTAAACGGGGTGGAGCCGGTGAAATTCATGGCCAGGTACGAGCTGACCGCCACGGCCCACAGGGTCAGGGCCGCCTGTTCGACGCCGCTAACGCCGGTGGCGACCAGCGGTCGGGCCAGGGCCGCGACCGCCAGCCCGGTGTACACCCCCTTCAGCCAGAACTGGCGGGCGGGCAGCCAGGGCAGGAGCAGGGGCACGAGCACCGCCCCGGCGAGGATGCCCAGGCCGGTGGCGCCCAGCAGGAGCACGCCCCGCTGCACCGCCGCGGCGGGCGAAAACACCCCCGGCCCGAGGCCCGAGAGGCAGAGCGCGAGCACCACCAGCCCGAGCAGGGGCCGGGCCAGCAGGTAGAGTTCCACCGGGATGAGCACGGCCCGCTCGGCCAGGGTGAAGGTGACCTCGCGCATGGCCTCGTCGCCCTGCCCGTCCCGCTCGAGCCAGGCCGGCAGGTCGGTGGCCCGGACCGGGCCGAAGCGAACGCTGAAGCCGCAGTCGCGGGTGACCTCCCGGGCCGTGACCCCGGGCGCGGCCAGCTGCGGCAGCACCAGCCGGCGGTGGCTGACCACCTCGGCCAGCCGGCTGCGGCGGACCAGGTCGCTCACCTCGCCGGCGGAAAAGGTACCCTTGCCGGCCGCGCACCAGACATTGATGCCGCGCGTGTCCGCCACCAGGAGCCAGGCGTCGATCCCGCTTACGCTGAAGCGCAGGCTGTCGAAGGAGAGCTTGTAATTGGCGGTGACCAGCACCGGCGAATCCGGCCCGGGCGAGCCCACCGCGTACAGTCCGGGCGCGACCCGGTAGCGGCGGCGGATCACGCCGAGACGGGCGCCGGCAGTGCCCAGCCGGTCCGGCCAGCCGGCCGTGGTCGCCACCTGCGCCACCGGCCCTGCCGGGGTGTCGACAAAGCCGGTGACAAAAGGTTCGAGGCGATAGCCCGGCCGTTCATGAGCCCCGGCCCGGGGCTCGGCTTTGGGGCCTCAGCAGGGCGGATCGGCCGCCGCCGGCCCAACCGGTGGCGGGGCAAAAAGCGGCATGGGCTGCAGCCCTGCGGGCGGCAAGGGGGCGGAGTCGCTGTCGTGCATGCCTGTTCCTGTGCGCATGGTGCCGTTCGCGATGGCGGGGCCGAGGGGCCCGCGCCCGGTGGCGGCGGATGACGGGGTACGATACCGCACGGTGGCGGTCGCGGCGAGCGCTTTCTGGGGCCCGCAGGCCCCGGTCCGACGGTGGACAGAACCCCTGCCGGCGGGCAGACTTTCGCAACGTTGTGCCCCGCCGCCGCTGTTCCCCAACGCCGGAGGAGAATCCCCATGCCCCGTGCCGCCAGCCTGCACGCCAGCGGTCAGCTCGAGCGGAAGGCCGAAATCGGCCGCCGCCTGCTCCGCCGCTGCACCCTGTGCCCGCGCCGCTGCCGGGTCGACCGGCACGCCGGCGAAATCGGGGTGTGCGGCATCGGCGCCCGGGCGCGCGTCGCCAGTTACGGCCCCCATTTCGGCGAGGAGGCGGTGCTGGTCGGCCCTGGCGGTTCCGGCACCATCTTTCTGACCGGCTGCAGCCTGCGCTGCTGTTTCTGCCAGAACTTCGATATCAGCCAGGGCGACGAACCGGGTCAGGAGGTGGATGATGGCGACTTCGCCGCCATCATGCTCGAACTGCAGGCCCGGGGCTGCAGCAACATCAACCTGGTGACCCCGAGCCACGTGGTGCCGCAGATCCTCGCCGCCCTGCTGCGGGCAGTCGAAGGCGGCCTGCGCATTCCGCTCGTCTACAACTCGAGCGGCTACGACAGTGCCCCCACCCTCGACCTGCTCGCCGGCGCGGTGGACATCTACCTGCCTGACTTAAAGTTCTGGCTGCCGGCGACCGCCGGCCGCTACGCCGACGCCCCGGACTACCCGGACATCGCCCGCCAGGCCATCCGAAGCATGCACCGCCAGGTGGGCGACCTGGAGGCCGGCGCGGACGGCCTGGCCCGACGCGGCCTGCTCGTCCGCCACCTGCTCATGCCCGGCCAGGGCGAGGAGACGGCGGCCATCCTCGGTTTCCTCGCGACCGAGATCTCGCCCAGCACCTACGTCAACATCATGGCCCAGTACCATCCCTGCGGCCAGGCCGAGCGGTTCCCGGAAATCTGCCGTGGGGTGAGCGGTGCGGAATACCGCCAGGCCCTGGCCTGCGCCCGCTCCCTCGGCCTCGCCCGGCTCGACCAGCCCGACCTGGCCGGACTGCTCCGCTGGCTCGGCCGCTGAGCCGACAAACCGCTTGACGGCCCCAACCGCTTCTGCTATCCAAGGCGCATGCAGACCTCTCCGAGCCCGATCCGAACCGTCCCGACCGAGACCGCGGCGAACATCGCCGCCTTCTCCGGCCTCGTCCTTGCGCTTGTCAGCGTGGCGGTCGTGGTCCGTCCGCGCATAGGAGCGCCGTAGCGGGAAGGTTCTGCACAAAGAGATTCCACCCCTGCCGGCGCTGCCGACAGGGGTTTTTTTTTGCCCACACCCACCCAGGAGGAACAGCCCATGCCCAGTATGAACGGCGCCGAAATCATCATCCGCCAGTTGGAACACCATGGCATCACCGTGGTCGCCGGCATCCCCGGAGGAGCCAACCTGCCCCTCTACGACGCGCTCGCCGCCAGCACCACCATCCGCCACGTGCTCGCCCGCCACGAGCAGGGCGCCGGCTTCATCGCCCAGGGCATGGCCCGGGCCACCGGCCGGCCGGCGGTCTGCCTGGCCACCTCCGGACCCGGGGCCACCAACGTGCTCACCGCGCTCGCCGACGCGGCCATGGACTCGGTGCCCATGGTCTGCATCACCGGCCAGGTGGCGCGACCGCTGCTCGGCACCAGCGCCTTCCAGGAGGTGGACATCTGCGCCATGGCCCGGCCGGCGGTCAAGGCGGTGTTCGCCGTGCGCGAGGCCGGCGAACTGGCCGCCACCATGGCCGAGGCGCTGCACCTGGCCGGCTCCGGTCGGCCCGGGCCGGTGCTTGTCGATGTGCCCAAGGACGTGCAGCTGGAAAGGGTCTCGGTTGCGATCTGGCCGGAGGTATCGTTCACCCGGGCACAAGAACCGCTGCCCGAAGAGGCGCTGCAGGCCGCGGTCGACCTGATCGACCGGGCCGAACGGCCGATCCTCTACCTGGGCGGCGGGGTGGTCCGCGCCGGCGGCGCCCCTGCGGCCCGTCGCCTGGTTGAGGGGGGCGACATCCCCGCGGTCATGACCCTCATGGGGTTGGGCGCGCTGCCCGTCGGGCACCCGCTGTCGCTGGGGTTGCTCGGCATGCACGGGGCCCGCGCCACCAACCTGGCCATGGCCGAGTGCGACCTGCTCCTCGCCGTCGGCGCCCGCTTCGACGACCGGGCCACCGGCCTGGCGAGCGCCTTCTGCCCGCTGGCCCGGGTCATCCATATCGACATCGACCCCCGGGAGATGGGCAGGCTGCGCGGGGTGGAGGTGGCCCTGGCCGGGGACGCCCGCCGGGTGCTCGAGCAGCTCGCGGAGCGTGTCCGGCCGCGCCGCCGCGCCGCCTGGCGTGCGCGCATCGAAAGGCTCGAGGCGGCGCACGGCCCGTGCCGGACGGATGCGGCGGTGCCGCAAGCTCCGGCCCGCCTCATCCGCCGGGTGGCCGAACTGGTTGGCCCCGACGCCCTGATCACCACCGACGTGGGCAAGCACCAGATGTGGGTGGCCCAGGCCTACCCGTTCAGCCGGCCGGGCCAGTTGCTCACCTCGGGCGGGCTCGGCACCATGGGTTTCGGCCTGCCCGCGGCCATCGGTGCGGCCCTGGCCTGCCCGGGCAGGCGGGTGGTCTGTTTCAGCGGCGACGGCAGCCTGCAGATGAACATCCAGGAACTGGCCACCGCGGTGGAGCAGCAGCTCGACCTGACCATCGTGCTGCTCAACAACCAGTCGCTCGGCCTGGTCCGCCAGCAGCAGCGGCTGTTCTTCGGGGGACGGTGCTTTGCCTCCGAATTCCCGCTGGCCGTGGATTTCGTTGCCATTGCCCGCGGCTTCGGCCTGCGTGCCCACGACCTGAGGGGCGCAGAGCACACGGCTGACGATGTCCTGGTCCGGGCCCTGCGCGAACCGGGGCCCTGCCTGGTCAACGTGCCGGTGGCCATCGAAGAGGAGGTGGCGCCCATGGTGCCGCCGGGTGCGGCCAACACGGTCATGATCGGCGGGGAAGAGAACGGACGGGCAGGAGCGCCACGGGAGCAGCCAGTGGCCGCGGTCTGCTGAGAAGGAGGGAAAAGGACCGCTCCGGCCGAGGTGCCGGAGCGGTCCGTACGGGCGGGATTACTTGAGGGCGGCGAGGGCGGCGGCGTAGTCCGGCTCCTGGACGATCTCCGGCACCTGCTCGGTGTGGACCACCTTGCCGGCCGGGTCGATGACCACTATGGCGCGGGAGAGCAGGCCGGCCAGCGGGCCGGTGGTGACAGTCACGCCGTAGTCCTTGCCGAAGGCGGGCGAGCGGAACACGCTCAGGGTCTCCACGTTCTTCAGGCCCTCGGTCTCGCAGAAGCGGCCGGCCGCGAACGGCAGGTCCGCGGAGATGCAGAGCACCACGGTGTTCGCGTTCTCGCCGGCGGCCTTGTTGAACTGGCGGACCGAGGCGGCGCAGACCGAGGTGTCGATGCTCGGGAAGATGTTGAGCACGACCTTCTTGCCCTTGTAGTCGGCCAGCGTGGCCTCGGACAGGTCGGTCTTGACCAGGGTAAAGGCCGGGGCGGCGGCGCCCTTGGCGGGAAGGGTGCCGATGGTTTCGATGGCGTTGCCTTGCAGGGTGATCTGGGCCATGCTGGGTCTCCTTTCAGGTGTGGCGGCGCACTGCCGGCGCCGCTGATTGGGGGGCGACACGCCGCGATGGGGCGTGCGGTCGGGCGGGAACGTTGCCGCAGAAGATAATCATTCTCCGCAGCCTGTAAAGTGGGGAGGTCGGGGAAAAACGGGAAAGGGCGGGCGGCCTCAGCCCTGCTCCGCTTCCGCGGCGGCCTGGGCACAATCGGCGCACTGGCCGTGCAGGACCACGCTGGTGCGTTCGACCCGCTCGGCGCCGGCGGGCGGCGGGGGCGGCGCGAGCGTGTCGAAGTCCTGCCAGCTGAAATCGATCACCTTGCCGCAGCGGTCGCAGAGAAAGTGATGATGCGGGCTGGTGAGGGCCTCGTAGCGGGCCTGCGAGCCGGTGGTTTCCAGGCGGTGGACCAAGCCGAGCCGTTCGAAGGTGGCCAGGGTGCGGTAGACCGTGTCCAGGGAGAGGGTGGGCAGCCGTCGGGCGAGGCGGGTGTACAGGGTCTCGGCGGCCGGGTGGTCCTTGGCCTTGAGCAGCTGCCGGTAGATTTCCAGGCGCTGCTGGGTGACCTTGAGGCCCGCGGCCTTGCAGATCTGTTCGAACCGGCGGAATGCGGTCTGGGAGGGGCGGCTGTCCATAGGCGGTGAAGATTGAGAACTTTTATCGACCCGGAAAACCTTCTTTTAAAGGCAATCCACCCCGGCGTCAACGAGTTTCTGTGGCCGCCGGGGTGTTACGTTGTGGTTTCTCCGGCAGGGTCGGAGGCGATGGCGCAGCCCGCGGGCTCAGGCCTCGAGCAGCTCGAACAGGCGGTCGTACCGCTGCATGCCGGTGAGCCAGCCGCCGGGGACGGCGTCAACGCCATGGCGGGCGCCGAGCACCAGGCCGGCGACCAGGCCGCGGGCGGCCGAGTCGCCACCGGCCTGGACGTTCTCGATGAGCGCCGTCCTCGGGTCGTCCGCGTACGAGCAGATGAGGTGGACCGCGCCCGGCAGGGCCGAGGCGATACCGCACATCTGCCCGAACCGGCCGATCACCGTGCGCGTGTCCTTGCCGGCCGACTCCAGGGCCGAGCGCAGGCGGATGTCCAGGTCGATGTCGGCCACGCCCTCCTCCAGGGCCGCCTCCAGGGCCGCCTGGGGCGCGGCGCCTGCGAGCACCGACCAGGCGGTGCGGGCGATGAACGCGGCCCCGGCGAGCACGGCCGGGTTGTTGTGGGTCATGGCGGTCTGCACCCGCACCGCCTCGAGCAGCTGGTCCCGGTCCTGCCGGTACCACCAGACCAGCGGCGCGATGCGGGCCGCGCCGCCCAGATCCGCGGAGGTGGAGCCGCACTGTTCCGGCCCCAGCCCGCGCTGCAGGTTTTCCAGGGTGGCGCTGGTGGCCTTGTCCACGTAGCCGCGGTAGCCGGTGGTGAACAGCGCCTGCCAGCGGCGGGCGAAGTCGGCCAGGTCAAAGCCCTTGCAGGCGGCCACGGATTCGAGCAGCACCAGGGTCTGGTCACCGTAATGGGTGAACTGGCCGCGCTCTTTGCCGGCGTGGAAGGAGTCCGGCGGTGGGGCCAGGAGTTCTTCCACCCGGCCGAAGCGGCGGTCGATCTCGGCCGTGTCGTAGAACCAGTGGGCGCCGAGAGAGAGCGCGTCGGCGGCCAGCGAAACGAGGACTGCGGCCTGGGCAGATGTGGTCATGGTCATCCTCCTTGGGGGTTGAGAAGGGCGGCGATCCGGTGGAACGGCCGCTCAGATGCCGGTCCGCCGCTGCTCGCCCTGGTACCGGCGGCACTCCTCCAGGTAGCAGGCGATGGCCGCGGCCGCGGCGGAGGGCGTGTCCACCAGTTGAAACAGGTCCAGGTCCTCGGCGGCGATACAGCCGTGGGTGAGCATCTCCGCCCGCAGCCAGTCGATCAGTCCCTGCCAGTACCCGGTGCCGTAGAGGACCACCGGGAAGCGGCGGATCTTGGTGGTCTGGATGAGCGTCAGGGACTCGAAAAACTCGTCCATGGTGCCGAAGCCGCCCGGGAAGATCACGTAGGCCATGGCGTAGCGGACGAACATCAGTTTGCGGATGAAGAAGTAGCGGAAATTGAGGCTGCGGTTCTGGAAGCGGTTGGGATGCTGCTCGCGCGGCAGGGTGATGTTCAGCCCCACCGAGGTGCCGCCCGCCTCGAAGCAGCCGCGGCTGGCCGCCTCCATGATGCCCGGACCGCCGCCGGTGATCACCGCCAGCCCCTGCTGGCAGAGCAGGCCGGCGGTCTGGCGGGCGGCGTCGTAATAGGGCGAGTCCTCGGTGAAGCGGGCCCCGCCGAACACGGACACCGCCGGGCCCAGGTCGCTGAGGGTCTCGATGCCGTCGATCAGTTCGGCCTGGATGCGGAAGATCCGCCAGGCCTCGGAAGTTTTCAGGTCGTCCATGGGTATGAGCAAAAAAGGCGGGGAGGTTCGAGCCCTCCCCGCCAGCGTGTGTTCACGAAACGGCCGCCGTCAGGACCGGCCGCGTTTGCGGTTAGAGCAGGCCCTTGAAGAAGTCGTTGCCCTTGTCATCCACCAGGATGAAGGCCGGGAAGTCCACCACTTCGATCTTCCAGACCGCCTCCATGCCCAGTTCGGGGTAGTCGATGCACTCGACCTTCTTGATGTTCTCCTCGGCCAGGAGCGCGGCCGGGCCGCCGATGGAACCCAGGTAGAAGCCGCCGTGCTTCTTGCAGGCGTCGGTGACCTGCTGTGAGCGGTTGCCCTTGGCGATCATCACCAGGGAGCCGCCGTTGGCCTGGAACAGGTCCACGTAGCTGTCCATGCGGCCGGCCGTGGTCGGCCCGAAGGAACCGGACGGCTTGCCCGCCGGGGTCTTGGCCGGACCGGCGTAGTAGACCGGGTGGTTCTTCAGGTAGTCGGGCAGCGGCTTGCCGGCGTCGAGCAGTTCCTTCCACTTGGCGTGGGCGATGTCGCGGCCGACGATGATCGTGCCGGTGAGCGACAGCACCGTGGACACCGGGTGCTTGGTCAGCTCGGCGAGCACGTTCTTGATCGGCTGGTTGAGGTCGATCTTCACCTGGTGGCCGCCCTTGCGGTCACGGTACTCGGCCGGGATGAGGCGGCCGGGGTTGTCGTCCATCTGCTCGATCCACAGGCCGTCCTTGTTGATCTTGGCCTTGATGTTGCGGTCGGCCGAGCAGGACACGCCCATGCCCACCGGGCAGGAGGCGCCGTGGCGGCTCATGCGGATGACGCGGATGTCGTGGGCGAAGTACTTGCCGCCGAACTGGGCGCCGAGGCCGAGCTTCTGGGCCTCGACCAGCAGTTCCTGCTCCAGTTCCACATCGCGGAAGGATCGGCCGAGTTCGTTGCCGCTGGTGGGCAGACCGTCGAGGTACTTGGCCGAGGCCAGCTTGACCGTCTTCAGGCAGGACTCGGCCGAGGTGCCGCCGATACAGAAGGCGATGTGGTAGGGCGGGCAGGCGGCGGTGCCGAGCGTCTTCATCTTCTCCACCAGGAACTTCTTCAGGGTGCCCGGATTCAGGAGGGCCTTGGTCTCCTGGTAGAGGTAGGTCTTGTTGGCCGAGCCGCCGCCCTTGGCCAGGAAGAGGAACTTGTACTCGTTGCCCGGGGTGGCGTAGATGTCGATCTGCGCCGGCAGGTTGGTCTTGGTGTTGACCTCGTCGTACATGTTCAGCGGCGCGTTCTGGGAATAGCGCAGGTTCTCCTCGGTGTAGGTGGTGTAGACGCCGGCCGAGAGCATCTCGGCGTCGTCACAGCCGGTCCACACGTTCTGTCCCTTCTTGGCGACCACGCAGGCGGTGCCGGTGTCCTGGCAGACCGGCAGCACGTAGTCGGCGGCCACCTCGGCGTTGCGCAGCATGGCATAGGCCACTTCCTTGTCGTTGCGCGAGGCTTCGGGGTCGGCAAAAATCTTGGCGACCTGCTCGTTGTGGGCCGGACGCAGGCGGAAGGAGACCTCGCGCATGGCCTGGTTGGCCAGCACCTTCAACCCTTCCGGATCGACCTTGAGCATCTCCTGACCGTTGAAGGTCTCGGTGGACACGTACTTGGCGGAACCTTCCAGCAACCGGAATTTGGTTGCATCCTTGGCGAGCGGGAAAGGATCCTGATACACAAAACCTGCCATAGCGATTCTCCTTGTTTGAATGAACGACAACCCGAAGGGGCCGGCCGTGCGGGCCGGCCGGTGGTCAAAAAACGCCGGAGCACCCAGGGGGCGCGGATGGCGGTCCCGTGGTCGGCCCGCACCCCGCCCGCGATGTTCAGCCGTTCTTTTTACCCCTTCGGGCGGACAAAGGCAAGAGCGGAAGATTGGGGAAATGCAGTGGTTTCCGGCTGAAGTGGAGGCGCCTAGACCAGCTCGGCCATCACCCGGTTGGCGAGCGGCAGCCCGGCCGGGGTGAGCCGCAGGCGACCGTCTTCCCGGGCGAGCAGCCCCTGGGCGACGAGGTGTTCGAGCAGCGGACCGTAGTAGGCGGCCGGATCGAGACCGAACCGCTCGCGCAGGGCGGCCTCGTCAACGCCCGCGGTCAGGCGCAGCCCCAGGACCACGGTCTCGCGGAAGGCCGCTTCGCGGTCGAGGCGTTCCTCCACCTGCCAGGCCGACCGCCCTTCCTCGAGCCGCCGGCAGTACTCGTCCGGATCAGCCGCCGCGGTGCGCCGCACGCCGCCATAGAAGGCGGTGGCGCCCGGACCCAGGCCCAGGTAGCAGCCATTGTTCCAGTAATTGAGGTTATGGCGGCACTCGCGGCCGGCCGCGGCGTAGTTGCTGATCTCGTAGCGGCTGAGCGGGCTCGCGGCCACCAGGGCCTCGTTCACCGCCATCATGGCCAGCACCTCCTCCTCGGATGGCAGGCAAAGGCGCCCGGCGTCGAGGTCCGCGGCCAGCGGCGTACCTGTCTCCGGGGTCAACTCGTAGAGCGAGAGGTGGTCCGGACCAAGCGCCAGCGCCTGCTCCAGGGTGGCCCGCCAGCCGGCCGCACCCTGTCCGGGCAGGCCGTACATCAGGTCCAGGCTCAGGTTCTCGAAGCCGGCGGTTCGGGCCGCCCGCACCGTGGCCCTGGCCTGGCCGGCCGAGTGGATCCGGCCGAGCACGGCCAACGCAGGGTCATCGAAGGACTGGACACCGATGGACAGCCGGTTGCACCCGGCCCGGCGCAGCCGCTTGAGCCCGGCAGCGTCGATGGTGCCCGGGTTGACCTCCACGCTCACCTCCGGCTCGTCGGCGGCAAAGGCGAAGTGGCTGCGGCAGTCGGCAAGCAGGCCAGCCAGGTCGGCCGGGTCCAAGAGCGACGGGGTGCCGCCGCCAAAGAAGACCGTGGCAAAGGTGAGTTCCCGTACCTGCGGCAGGGCTGCCAACGCGCGCAGTTGGGCGTGCAGCGCACGGAGGTAGCGGCCGACCTGGCCCGGCCGGGGCACCACCGAGGCGAAGCTGCAGTAGGGGCATTTGCGCCGGCAGAAAGGGACGTGCAGGTAGATGCCGGCCCGGCGGCGGAGGTCCATCAGCCGGTGCGGCCGAGCAGGCGGCGGCAGTCCTCGCGGATGGAGGCCATCACCCCCTGGTCGGCGAAGCTGTACACCTGGTCGCCGGCGCCGATGATCAGGTGGTCGAGCAGGTCGAGGTGCATGAACGAGCAGACCAGGTAGAGCGAGCGGGTCAGTTCGCTGTCCTGGCGGGAGGGGGTGAGGCTGCCCGAGGGATGGTTGTGGGCGATGACCAAGGCGCTGGCGTTGCGGGCGAGCGCCGCCTTGACCAGCTCGCGCGGGTAGATGGTGTTCACCGTGACCGTGCCCTCGGCCACCACGGCCGCGTCGATGACCGCGTGGGCCGCGTCGAGGAAGACCACGGTGAGCACCTCGTGCTGCAGGCCGCGCATCGAGTGGATGAGGTAGTCGGCCACCTCGCGGGAGGAGCGGACGTACTCCTTGCCCACCACTCGCTGGCGGAGGTAGCGGCGGGCCACCCCCTGGATGAAATGCAGGGCGAAGGTGTTCTTCGGGCCGACCCCCTTGACCTGCTGCAGCTGCACCGGGGCCGCGTCGAGGACCGCCGGCAGGCTGCCGAAACGGGCGAGCAGTTCCCGCGCCGCCTCCTTGCAGTCGGAGCGGGGCGTGCCGAAGGTGAGCAGCAGCTCGATGATTTCGGCGTCGGTGAAGGCGTCGATCCCCTGGGCGAGGAACTTGTCGCGCAGCCGCTGGCGATGGCCCTCGCCGCGGCGCTGCCACTCAGCCCGCTCCATCTCAGCCCTGACCGGTCAACTCCCGGGTGAACAGCTGGTTGGCCAGCTGCGGGTTGGCCTGCCCCTTGGTCCGCTGCATCAGCTGGCCGACGAAGAAGCCGAGCACCTTGGTCTTGCCCTCGCGGAACTGCTGCGCCTGAGCCGGGTTGGCGGCGACGATCTCCGCGACCAGGGCGGCCAGCTCGCCCTCGTCGCTCATCTGCACGAGGCCCCGCTCCTTGACGATCTGTGCCGGGTCGTGGCCGGTGGCGAGCATCTCGGCGAACACGGTCTTGGCGATCTTGCCGGAGATGCGGCCGTCCTCGGTCATCTGCAGCAGCCCGGCGAGCTGGTCCGGCCGCACCGGGCACTCGTTGATGCGCTCCGGTCCGTAGTCGCGCAGCAGTTCGGTACCGATGAAATTGGCGAGCTTGCGCGCATTGGCGTAGGTTCCCAGGGCGGCCTCGAAATAGTCGGCCAGCTCGCGCGACCCGGTGAGCAGCTCGGCCGTGTCCCCGGCCAGGTCGAACGCGGCGGCGAACCGCTGCCGGCGGGCGTCGGGCAGCTCGGGCAGGCCGGCCTGCACCCGCTCGATCCAGGCCTCGTCGATGACCACCGGCACCAGGTCCGGGTCCGGGAAGTAGCGGTAGTCGTGGGCCTCCTCCTTGCCGCGCATGGGCTCGGTGCAGCCCCGGTCCGGATCCCAGAGCAGGGTCTGCTGCACCACCTCGCCGCCGTCGAGGAGCAGGTCGCGCTGCCGCCGCTCCTCGTACTCGAGCGCCAGCTGCACGTTGCGAAACGAGTTCATGTTCTTCAGCTCGGTGCGGGTGCCGAGCTTGTCCTCGCCCCTGGGTCGCAGGCTGATGTTGGCGTCGCAGCGGAAGCTGCCCTCCTGCATGTTGCCGTCGCAGATGTCGAGGTAACGGACGATGGCGTGCAGTTTTTTCAGGTAGGCGGCGGCCTCGGCGGGCGAGCGCAGGTCCGGCTCGCTGACGATCTCCAAGAGCGGCGTGCCGGTGCGGTTCAGGTCCACGTAACTCACCGGTTCGCGCTCGTCGTGCACGAGCTTGCCGGCGTCCTCCTCCATGTGGATGCGGGTGATGCCGATGGTCCGGCGCTGCCCGTCCACCTCGATCTCCACCCGGCCGTGCTCGCAAATGGGCAGCTCGAACTGGGAGATCTGGTAGCCCTTGGGCAGGTCGGGATAAAAATAGTTCTTGCGGGCGAAGCGGTTCTCCCGGTTCAGGCTCGAGTCGGTGGCCAGGCCCAGCTTGATGGCCGATTCCACCACCTGGCGGTTGAGCACCGGCAGCGAGCCGGGCATGCCCAGACAGACGGGGCAGGTGTGGGTGTTGGGCGGGGCGCCGAACGCGGTGGAGCAGCCGCAGAAGATCTTGCTCTGGGTGTTCATCTGGGCGTGGATTTCCAGCCCGATCACGGTTTCAAATTCCATGGGTGCAGCCGTGGGGTTAGGGTTGGGCCTGGTGGGCGCCGGCGTTGGTCCAGGCGCGGAGGTGCACCAGTTCGTCGTTCCACAGGTGGGAGGCGCGGATGTTGATGAACAGGGCGAACAGGTCGTCGACCAGGCGGGCGAGCAGTTCGAACAGGGCGATGCGTTCGAGGATGCGGCCCTCCAGGCTCTCGGCGTCGCGGCCCTCGTCACTGCTGTCCACGGTCTTGGGCAGGCGGACGTTGCGGAACTCGAGGGTGGCCGCGGCCAGGGTCACGCCGAACTCGTGGTCGCCCCAGGCGAGGCGGAGGCGGGCCTGCTCGGGCTTCTTGGCCAGGCCGAGACCGGCCCGGGCCTCCTTGAGCTCGGTCTGCAGGCCGCGGCAGATGACCTTCTCGTTGGCCTCGCCCTCGCCGTATTCGAGCAGCATGTGCTTCTCGAACACCACCAGCACGTCGCCGCGGCCGGGCACCTCGACGCTGCCGCCGCGCTCCTCCGACTTATACCACAGCCAAGCGAGGAACTCCTGCCCGAGAAACCGTTTTTCCTGAATGAGGTCAACAAGATCCATACATTTCTTCCATCACCGCGCCGCGGTCGGGCGGTTCAAAGGTCCAGGGTCAGGGATTCCTGCCCGGTGTGTCGCTCCCCCGCCTCGAGGCTGCGCGCGAAGATGGCGTCGGCCCGCGCGCGCAACGCCTGGGCCTCCTCGCCGCGGCCCTGGCCGGCACAGAGCTTGGCCAGTTCCTGGAGCACCGCGGCCACGGCCGGGTGGTCCGGGCCGTGGATCGCCTCGTTGACGGTCAGGGCCTTGCGGTAGGCGGCCTCGGCCTCGGCGTAGCGGCCGAGCAGGCGGCAGGCCTCGGCCAGGCTGGCAGCGCAGAGGGCCAGCTGCGGGTGGTCCGGCCGCAGGATGCGCTCGCGGATGCGGATCAGGCGGGTGTAATGGCCCACCGCCTCCTCTTCCAGTTCCAGTTCCACGCACAGGGCCGCCAGCCGGTCGAGCAGCGGCAGCAGGGACGGATCCTCCGCCCCGCGCTGGCGCTCCAATATGGCCAGGGCCTTGCGGTAGAGGGTGACCGCCTTGTCGTCCTCGCCCTGCAGTTCCTGCAGCTCACCGATCTGCTGCCAGCAGACGGCCATCTCCGCGTGGTCCTGGCCGAGATGGCGGGCGAGGGCGGTCATCGCTTCCTTGTAGAGCGGCCCCGCCTGGCGCTGCTGACCGCCGAGCACGCAGGTGTAGGCCAGTTCGCGCCGGGCCAGGGCGAGCCCCACCGGATCCTCCACACCCCGCTCGGCGTACAGGCGGACGCGGGTGTGCAGCCAGTCCAGGGCCTCGCGGTAGTGGTAGAGGCTGCGCGCCGTCCGGCCGGCAACAAGGAGGGCGTCCGGGTTGTCCGGCGTCAGCGCCACGGCGCGCCGGTACAGGGCCAGGGCCCGCTCCAGGTCCACCCGGCCGTCGGCCAGCCGGCCGCCGAGCAGGGCGGCGCGGCCGGCCACCGGGTCGGCACCCTCGCCCAGGGCGGCGAACAGGGCTTCCGCCGGGCCGGGGTCGTCCGCGCGCAGGGCGCGTGCGGCCGCGGCCGCGGCGGTGTCCGCCCCATCCCCGGCCAGTTCGTCGAGCAGGGCCAGGGCCTGGATCCGGCAGTCGGCTTCGTCGCGGCAACTGTCGTCCAAGTGGACAAGCCGGTCGTTGAGCAGCACCAGGGCGCGCTGCAACCGGTCGCGCTGCGGGTCGTCCTCCCGGGCGATGGCCGCCTCCAGCCGGGCGCGCAGCTGTTGCTCGAGCCGGTGCAGCCGGGCGGCGCAGGCCGCCGGGCCCGACTCGGCCGGCCCGGGTGGCGTGTCCGCCGCAACCGGCTCCGGCGCCACGGGCGGTGCGGTCGCCTCCGCCGGAGCGGTCTCGGCCGGGGCGACCGGCTCCATGGTTTCGGCGAAGGCCGGTTCCGGCGTGCGGTCCGCGGCTCCGGGTTCTCCCTGCGGCAGCGGTACCGCCACGGCCGCGGCGGGCTCGGCCGCTGTCCCGGTCACGGCCGGCGCCTGGACGGGCTCCTCCTCGAGCGGCGCCACCGGTTCGGCTTCGGCCTCGGTCGCCTCGGCAGCCCGGGGCGATTCGACCGTCTCCGGCGTCTCCGGCAGGGCGGCCGGTTCGGCCGGCTCAACCGCCTCCGGGGGACGACGCGCGGACCGGCGCCTGAGAACCAGGAGCAGGCCCAGCAGGGCCGCCGCGGCAAGAACCAGCAGGATCAGTCGGTGCATCGCTCCTCCAGGGCGCTCTCAGCGCCGGTGCCGGATGGGATTACAGCAGAACGGCCGGGCGCATCTCCTCGTAGCGCTGTCGGGCCTCGCCCTCGGCCATGCGCTGGCCGAGCGTCCACGGGATCTGCAGAACCAGGGACAGACCGAAGGTTTCCTTGAACAGGTCCTCGAGCAGGGCCATGGCCTTCCTGCTGGTGGAGAAGAACAGCAGGGTGTTGTCGGCCAGGTTCCAGGCGAGATCAAAGGTCGAGGGCACGGCCGGCGCGCGCCGCACCAGTTCGGCCCGCACCCGGTCCTTGATCTCCAGCCGGACCGACCGGCTCAGCCGGGGGATCTGCCGCTCCCGCTTGAGCCGTTCCTCCTCCTTCATGATGAACTTCTTGAGCACTGCCGGCGTGACCTTGCGCTCGTCGATGCGCATGGTCAGGGCCACGTAGTCGCCGGCAGCGTAGGAGCTGTAGGCGAAGCCGGCGTCGAACATGTCGGCCACCGACACCCAGCCGATGGAGTATTCGTCCATGGTGTCGTCGATGTCCTTGAAGCTGTGGGCCGCCACCCGTTCGGCGACAAAATCCCAGAAGGAGCCGGGGAGTTCCCCGGCCACGGTGAAGCGCGTGAACGAGGCTGAACCTGTGAGCAATGCCATAACCACCCGTGGTCTGAAAACCGGCCGCTGCGCAGAGCGGTCAGGGGAATTCGAAAATTTGGGCATACTACCAGCAAACCGGTTCCCAGACCAGCGGGAAATGTGCGGCCGCCCTTCCGGGACCGGGGCCGGCGCAGAGCATTTCCCGATGTGCCGCTCTCTTTTTCATTGACACCCCCGCCCTGACCGGGTAGAGAGAGGCTCTCGTTTTCAAGGGTCGTTAACTCAGTCGGTAGAGTATCTGCCTTTTAAGCAGAGAGTCGCGCGTTCGAGTCGCGCACGACCCACCACAGATAACAACCCTGCATTGTCCCTATCGTCTAGTCAGGTCCAGGACACCGGCCTTTCACGCCGGCAACACCGGTTCAAATCCGGTTGGGGACGCCAGATATCCACGGCGCGTTCGCTCACAGGAGCGGACGCGCCGTTTCTTTTTCCTGCGGACCGCCCTGCCGGTGCGCGCCCCTTCCCCGCCGCCGGCACAGACACCCCATGAGCCCCACCGCCCCCCGTCAGCCTGACGCCTCGCCGGTCGCGCCGCGCACCGCCGCCGTGGAGATCCTCTGCCTGTGGGCCACCACCCACAACCCGGTGGACCACCTCTTCCAGGCGACCGCGCCACGGGTGGCCGAGATCGACCGCGGCCTGGTCAAGACCCTGGTCTACGGGGTGCTGCGCCGCAAACAGTACCTGGACCACATCATCCGCAGCCACTCCCGCCACCCCTTGCGCAAGATGAAGGTGCGCACCCTGATGACCCTGCGCATCGGCGTGTTTCAGCTGCTCCTGTTGTCGCGCATCCCCGAGTCGGCGGCGGTCAACGCCACGGTCAACACCCTCAAGGCGGCCGGTCAGCCGGGCTGGCTGGTGGGTTTCGTCAACGGCCTCTTGCGCGCCGTGGCCCGCGAACGCGCCACCCTGCCCTCGCCCGAGGTGCTGGCCGCGGCCGAACCGCCCCTGCTCGACCACCCGGACTGGCTGGTCGACCGCTGGCGGGCCCGCCACGGCGACGCACTCGCCCGCGAGATCTGCCGGTGCAACAACACCGAGCCGCCGCTCACCCTGCGGACCAACACCCGCCGCACCGGTCGCGCCCTGCTGCGGGCCCGCCTGGCGCAGAGCGGCATTGTCGTCGAGAACGGCCGCTACAGCCCGGCCGCACTGGTCGTGCCCGCCTTCCCCGGCGCGGTCACCGCCCTGCCCGGTTACGCGGAAGGGTTGTTCCAGGTGCAGGACGAGGCGGCCCAGCTGGCCAGCCTGCTCGTCACCCCCCTGCCCGCCCGCTGCCGGGTGCTCGACGGCTGCGCCGGTGTGGGCGGCAAGACCTCCCACCTGGCCGAACTGCTCCCGACCGGCGGCACCCTGGTCGCGGTGGAGCCGGACCGGCGGCGCTACGGCCTGTTGCGCGAGAACCTCGCCCGCCTCGGTTTGGGCGGATCAGTCGACGCCCTGCGCACCGACCTCGCCCAGTTCGCCGCCACCCGGCCAGCACCGTTCGACGCCATCCTCATCGATGCGCCCTGCTCGGGCACCGGCGTCATCCGCCGCCACCCGGACATCCGCTGGAACCGCCAGCCCGAGGATCTGGCCACCCACCGGCAGGACCAGCTGCAGCTGCTCGCCATCGCCGCCCGCCTGCTCAAGCCCGGCGGGGTGCTCGTCTACGCCACCTGCTCGCTCGAACCCGAGGAGAACGAAGAGGTGGTGGTCGATTTCCTCGCCCACCACCCGGACTTCAGCCTCGAACCGGCCGCCCCCCTGCTGCCCGAACCTGCCCGGCGCCTGGTGGACGCCACCGGCTGCTTCCACCCCACCCCGGTCGACGGCCTGGACGGTTTCTTTGCCGCCCGCCTCTGTCACGGCGCCGCTTGTCGTTTGTCCGGACAATGTTTATAGTCGCCCTTCAACCGTACGCTTGCCACTCATCCCCCAGGAGAAACCGCCAATGGCTGGAATAAAATCGACCATGGATCTGGTCATGGAGCGGGCCGCCCGCATGGGCATCGCCACCCCGGACGAAATCCGCCAGGAGGAAGACCAGAAAACCGGCATGCAGCTCACCGCCGCCTACCTGAACGGCCAGCAGGCCAGCCTCGCCGCGGTGCTCGCCGAGCAGGACGGCGCCCGCCGCGAACCCGTCCGCCGGGGCATGCTCGAATCGCTCCTGCGCAACGTCTTCCTGCCCCGCGAGGAGGACGGCCGGGCGCGCATCGGCCGGGCCCTGCAGGGCATCGTCGAACTCAACCCGAACTCCGCTGACATCGCCTCGCTCTGCCAGGAGATGCAGACCATCGCCAACCAGTACGGCCAGCACCGCACCCAGCTGTACGACCAGCTCAAGGAGCAGATGCGCATGCAGATCGAGCAGCTGCTCGCCCGCAAGGGCATGAAGGCCGACACCGCCCGCATCGACCCGACCATGGAGCCGCAGTTCAAGGACCAGTGGACCCGCCTCGAGGCCGACCTGGACGGCCAGTACGGCCAGGCCCTGGAGCAGTTCAAGGCCCAGCTCAAGGCCTGGACCGGGGTCTGAGCATGGACGAACAGCTGGATCGGATCATCCGCCTGCAGTCCGGCCTGCGCCGCCGGCACATCGACGGCCTGCTCGTCAGCCAGCCGGACAACCGCCGCTACCTGAGCGGCTACACCGCGCCCGACCACGGCATCCAGGAGAGTTCCGGCCTGTTGCTCATCCCCGCCAAGGGCCGGCCTTACCTGCTCACCGACGCCCGCTTCACCCTCCAGGCCGAGGCCGAGGCACAGCTCTTCCTGGTCGAACTCTACAGCCGCGGCCTGCTGCCCCTGCTCGAACGGCTGATCAACCGGCTCGGCCTGCAGAGCCTCGCCTTTGAAAGCGACTACCTGCTCCACTCGACCTTCCAGCGCCTGGCCGGGATGGCCAACAAGCGCGGCCTGACCCTCGTGCCCCAACTCGGCCTGATCGAGGCCATGCGCGAGGTGAAGAGCGCGGACGAACTCGAGCTGCTGCGCGCCTCGACCCGCCTGAACGAGACCGTGTTCCAGTCGGTCTACGCCACCATCGAGCCGGGCATGACCGAGCGCGAGATCGCCCTCGCCCTGGAGCTGACCATGCGCGAGATGGGCGCCGAGGGGCCGAGCTTCCCCACCATCGTCGCCTTCGGCACCAACGCCGCCCGGCCGCACGCCGTGCCCACGGACCGCGAACTGCAGGCCGGCGACCTGGTGCTCATCGACATGGGCCTGATCCACCGGGGCTACTGCTCGGACATGACCCGCACCTTTGTCGCCGGCCGGCCCGACCGGACCTACATCGACCGCCACCGGGTGGTGCGCGCCGCCATGCAGGCGGGCATCGGCGCCATCCGCGCCGGGGTCACCGGGGCTGAGGTCGACCGCGTCGCCCGGCAGGTGATCGCCGACGCCGGCTACGGCGACCACTTCGGCCACAGCCTCGGCCACGGGGTCGGCCTGGCGGTGCACGAGGCGCCGCGCCTGTCCCGCACCAACCGCAAAAAGCTGCGCGCCGGCATGGTGGTGACGGTCGAACCCGGCATCTACCTGCCCGAATGGGGCGGCATTCGCCTGGAAAACATGGTGGTGGTGGGCGAGCACGGCCCCGAGGTGCTCAACCGCGACACCACCGGCCTCGACCTCTAACCCCGCCCGCACCGCCGACCAGGGAGGACCATGTCCAGCAAGTTCTTCGTCCTCGACACCAACGTGCTCCTGCACAACAGCGACGCCATCACCTGCTTCGCCGACAACACCGTGGTCCTGCCGATGACAGTGATCGAGGAGTTGGACAAGTTCAAGAAGAACAACGACGAACTCGGCCGCAACGCCCGCCGGGTGATCCGCACCCTGGACGGGCTGCGCGGCCAGGGCAGCCTGGGCCGGGGCGTGCCCACCGAGGACGGCGGCACGGTGCTCATCACCATGGAGAAGGAGGAGAGCGGCGGCACCTGCATCGACCTGGACATCCCGGACAACCGCATCATCGCCACCGCCTTCCGCCTGCTCGGCGAGGGCAAGCGGGTGATCTTCGTGTCCAAGGACATCAACGCCCGGCTCAAGGCCGACGCGCTGGGCATCGAGGTGCAGGACTTCGAGCGCGAGAAGGCGGACTTCGACCAGCTGTACACCGGCCTGCGGCGCATGACCGCGGACGGGGCCACCATCGACCGGTTCCACCACGACAAGACCCTGCGCCTGGACGAGGGCGGCCTGCAGCCCAACGAGTTCGTCCTCCTGGTGGACGCGGCCAACGAGCGCCACACCGCGGTCGGCCGGGCCGTGAGCGCAAGCGACCTGCACACCCTCAACCCCGCCTGGGAAAGCGCCTTCAACCTGCGCCCGCGCAGCCTGGAGCAGCGCGTCGCCCTGGAGTTGCTGCTCGACCCGGAGATCCCGCTGGTCTCGCTCATCGGCCAGGCCGGCACCGGCAAGACCCTGCTCGCCCTGGCCGCCGGGCTGGCCTCGACCCAGCGGACGAGCCGCTACGAAAAGCTGCTCGTCAGCCGGCCGGTGATCCCGCTCGGCCGCGACATCGGCTACCTGCCCGGCACCAAGGACGAGAAGATGCAGCTGTGGATGCAGCCGATCTTCGACAACCTCAGCTACCTGATGGGTCTGCACAACGGCGGCCGCCAGGACGAGGCCGCCGAGCAGGGCGTGCGGCGGCTGCTGCGCGAGGAGCGGATCGAACTGGAGGCGCTCACCTACATCCGCGGCCGCTCCATTTCCCGCCAGTACGTGATCATCGACGAGGCCCAGAACCTGACTCCGCACGAGGTCAAGACCATCATCAGCCGGGCCGGCGAGGGCACCAAGATGGTGCTCACCGGCGACCCGGAACAGATCGACAACCCCTACCTGGACGCCAGCAGCAACGGCCTGAGCTACACGGTGGAGCGGCTCAAGGGCCAGGAGGCCTGCGGCCACATCACCCTGATCCGCTCGGAGCGCAGCCACCTGGCCTCGCTGGCGGCCGAATACCTGTGATCCCGGCCGCGGCCGGCAGACGAGGACATCCCATGCGGCAGTACATGATCGACGAGATCTCCTTTCTCGAACGCGACACCCTGGACAGCTACCTGAAGCGCACCCTCAAGGCCGGCGGCCTGGAAGGCGTCTTCTTCCTGGCCGTGCCCGACGACCTGCTCGGCCCGGAGCAGCAGGGCCACCAGGACTGCGGCCCGTTCTACTTCACGGTGGTGCTCGAGCAGAGTTCGGTCCGCTTCGAGCTGCTCGTGCGCAGCGCCGGCAACATGCATTGCTCCTGCATCGCCCGGGCCACCCCGGCGCAGCGCCAGTTCGTGTTCGATTTCGCCGACCGCATGCTCGCCGAGGAGCGGATCCAGGCATGAACCGACCGCCCATCCCCCTGGAGGACCGCATCATTTTCGCCCTGGACCTGGCCGACCCGGCCGCGGCCCTGGCCCTGGTCGACCGGCTGTGCGAGCGCATCCGCTTCTTCAAGGTCGGCCTGCAGCTGTTCTTCGCCGGCGGCTGGCCGGTGGTGGACCACATCGTCGGCCGCGGCTGCCAGGTGATGCTCGACCTCAAACTCCACGACATCCCGGCCACGGTGCGGCTGGCGGTGCGGCAGTTCGCCGGCCGCGGCATCACCTTTGCCACCGTGCACGGCTACCCGCCGGTGGTGGAGGCGGCCCTGGCCGCGGACACCGGCGTGGGCATCCTGGCGGTGACCGTGCTCACCAGCCTCGGCCCGGGCCAGGCCGCGGAATTGGGCTGCACCCTGCCGGTGGCGGACCTGGTGCTGCAGCGGGCCGAGGGCGCGCTCCGCCTCGGCTGCCGCGGCGTGGTCTGCTCCGCCGGCGAGGCGCAGCTCTTGCGCAGCCGCCTGGGCCAGGACTTCGCCATGGTCACCCCGGGCATCCGCCCGGCCGGCAGCGACCCGGGCGACCAGCAGCGCATCGCCACCCCCGGCCGGGCCATTGCCGACGGCGCCGACTACCTGGTGATCGGCCGGCCCATCCGCGACGCCGCTGACCCGGCCGCCCAGATCGCCGCCATCCAGAAGGAAATCGCGGCGGCCCTCGACCGGTAGCCCTCCCGCCGCCCTGCCATGCGCCTTTCCGGGGAAGCCTGCATCGCCTCGGCCCACCGGCCGCTGTTCACCCTCTGGCTGCTTGCGGCCGTGGTCCTGCTGCTCGCCGGCTGCGCCACCCCGGTGGGCGTTCGCCCCCTGGACCGCGCCGACACCAACCGGCGGCTCACCGAAAACGTTCTGGCCAACGAAAGCCTGAGCGCACCCACCCAGCAGCTGCTCAACCGGGCCGGGCTCACCGAACAGCAGCGTCGGGACCCGGCCGCGGCCATCGCCGCCTTGCGCGCCGGCGTGCCCCTGGCCGGCGCCGCCGACCGGCTGTTCGCCCTGGCCGAGCTCAGTTTTCTCCACGCCGGCCAGGGCGGCGGCCGGCCGCATTACCTGGCCGCCGCGGTCTACGCCTACGCCTTTCTCTTTCCCGGCACCGACGCCGGCCTGCCCTCGCCCTTCGACCCGCGCCTGACCACCGCAGTGCTGCTCTACAACCAGGGGTTGGCCGGCGGCCTGGCCGGCAGCGAGCCGAACGCGGTGGACCTGCCCACCGGCGCCGCCACCCTGTCCCTGCCCTTCGGCGAGCTGAGCGTCCGCCTCGACCCGGAGGAGTTCCGCTGGGGGCCGTTCACCCTGGTCCGCTGCACCGCCGCGGCCGGCCTCGAGGTGCGCGGCCTGCGCAACGACTACCGCTGGCCCGGCCTCGGCGCGGCCATGGTCGCCTCGCTCAGGCACATCCCCGGGGCCGAGGTGTCCGAATACACCCTGGTGCCGTCGGTGCTCAAGGTGCCGGTGACCGCCTTCCTGCGCATCGACAACATCGGGGAGACGCTCGTTTCCGGCCGGCTGCGCGGCGAGATGACCCTGACCACTCCGCAGGAGACGCCCGAGGTCAGGGTCAACGGCCACCGGGTGCCGCTGGATTTCCGGCCCACCACCGCGCTCGCCTCGACGCTCGAAGGCTCGCAGGTGTACGACCTGGAACTCAAGGGTCTGCTTTCCGGCGACCTGCAGCTGTTCAAGCAGTCGGCCCGGTTCAAGGACAACGTCTTCCTCATGGCGCCCTTCCGGCCCGGCCGCATTCCGCTGGTGCTGGTCCACGGCACGGCCTCGAGCCCGGCCCGCTGGGCCGAGGTGCTCAACGAGATCCTCAACGATCCCGTGCTGCGCCAGCGCTACCAGGTCTGGCTGTTCACCTACAACACCGGCAACCCGGTGTTCTATTCCGGCGGGCTGCTCGCCCAGGGACTGCGCAACATCGTCCACCAGCTCGACCCGGACGGCCGCGACCCGGCCCTGCGGCGGATGGTCATCATCGGCCACAGCCAGGGCGGCCTGCTCACCAGGCTCACCGCCGTGGACAGCGGCACGGTCTTCTGGGACAGCCTGTTCGCGGTGCCGCCGGAAGGGCTGCGCATCTCCCCGGAGTCACGCGCGGCCCTGGAGCGCAGCCTGTTCTTCAAGCCCCTGCCCTTTGTCCGCCGGGTGGTTTTCCTCTCCACCCCGCACGGCGGCAGCTTTCTGATCAGCACCTGGGTGAGCAACCTGCTGCAGCGGCTCATCACCCTGCCGTTCGCCCTGCTCAGCCCGCTGGAGGAGATCTTCGACCAGGACCCGAGCGCGCTCAGGGTGGCCGGCATGAAGGAGCGGATCCCGCGGAGCACGGACAACATGAGCCCGAACTCCACCTTCATCCGCACCCTCGGCTCGCTGCCGCTTTCGCCAGCGGTCACGGCTCATTCGATCATCGCCGTGGCCAACCCCGAGGCCCCCAGGGAGCGGTGGGACGACGGCGTGGTCAGCTATCAGAGCGCCCACATCCCGGGCGTGGCCTCGGAGCTGGTGGTCCACTCGGCCCACTCCAGCCAGGATAACCCGGCGGCCATCGAGGAGATCCGCCGCATCCTTATCGACAACCTCACCGACTAACCGCAACCTGCAAGGAGGCCCACCATGTTCATCGATCTGCTGCGCAGTCGCCGAAGCATCCGCCGGTTCACCGACCAGCCGGTCGCACCGGAACAACTCGACCTGCTCGTGGAGGCGGCCGTGCGCTCGTTTTCGTCCAAGGGCATCAACCCCTGGGAGTTCGTGGTCGTCCAGGACCGCACCACCATCGAGGCGCTGGCCGCGGCCAAGACGCACGGCTCGGCCTTCCTGCGGCACGCGCCGCTGGCCATCGCGGTCTGCGCCGACCCGGCCAAGTCCGACGTGTGGGTGGAGGACGCGGCCATCGCCGCGGCGATCCTCCACCTGCAGGCCGCGGACCTGGGGCTGGGCAGCTGCTGGGTGCAGATCCGCCGACGCGAGCACGACGCCACCACCAGCGCCCAGGACTACGTGGCCGGACTCCTGGGCCTGCCGCCGGGGATGATGGTGCTGGCCATCATCGGCATCGGCCACCCGGTGGAGACCAAGGCCGGCCACCCGCGCGGGGCCCTGCCGTTCGCCCAGGTGAGCCGGGAACGGTTCGGCCGGCGCGACTGAACGGCGGTTTTCCCCTGCGTTCCAGGCGCCCGGAGCGGCCAGGGGGAAAATTCTGCTTGTCTAAAAGACAATTTCAGGCTACATAGTCGCCCTAGCATTTGCGCCTGTAGCTCAGCTGGATAGAGCGCCGGACTACGAATCCGTAGGTCGGGAGTTCGAATCTCTCCAGGCGCGCCAGAAAAAACAGGGAGTTACGACTCAGGTCGTAACTCCCTTTTTCTTTGTCCGGCCCACTTGCAAGCACGTTGTAAGCAAAAACACCTAGGTGGTTACCAGCCCAGCCGGGTGCCCATGGGTAGGGCATCTCCGCCCTCACTCCTCCACCTCACTTCACGCGGTCGGTGCCCGGCCAATCAGGCAAAGAACCTTTGTTTTGTCCCGGCAACCACTTTTTTGTTGAAACGTGGGAGTGCGGCGGATCGGGTTCAGTCTTGGACGCATGGCTGGCGGGAAGAGCATCCGCCGTTCGAGATGGCCGCTTCTATGGCCGCCTGGCTGTTACTGATTGCCACCATGGAACCATTTGCGGATCGCCGTCATGGAGCCATCCCTTGACCTGGCGAATGGCGATCTGCGGCGTTCGGTCTAACGCCAGTACCGCAACGGTTCTGCGTAGGGCGAATGGATGATCAGGAGGTCGATGGTCGTCCTTGGCATCAGCGTGCCTCCCTGTCCACGATCCCGGCCAGTGCCTCCAGTAACGGAGGCAGGTCTTCCCGAACCGTGTCATAGACGACGGCAACGTCGACGCCGTCGTACATGTGGATCACCTGGTTGCGCATGCCGATCATCTGTCGCCATGGCAGCGCGGGGTACAGGGCGCGGGTTGCTGCGGAAACGCGCCGGGCCGCCTCGCCGATGATCTCCACGCGACGAATCACCGCGTCCTGCAACTGGGTGTTGTCGGCGAAGGCTTCCATGTCAACGCCTTCCAGATAGGCTAGGGCAAGCCGCGCCGACTCCTGTATGTCGCGAAGGTAGGCGGCGTCACGCTGCATAGATGACCTCCGCCGACTCCAGGATAGCCCGACGTCGGAGGGGATTACGGCTCGCTTCGATGCCCCGGCGACTGACCAGGTCCACCTGGCGCCCGAAGATGCGGGTCAGTTCTTCCTGCATACTGACCATGTCAAACAAGGTGTACCGGGCGTCCGGGGCGAAGCGGACGAGCAGGTCGATGTCGCTCTCCGGCCCAAAGTCGTCCCGCAAAACCGAACCAAACAACGCCAGTTCCGTTATCCGCCACCGGCGGCAGAATTCCTGGAGCGCTGCTTCCGGGAGTGCAATTCTCGCTTTCACCATGGCACCCTCAATCAACCCCTCGTCGATGTTCGCTTCTAGGCTGAGGCCGGTCTTCGACGTCACCGGCGTCACCGGCGGCTTGCTTCACCG
>ERZ1645187.196-NODE-196-length-57850-cov-36.265265_pt1 | contig 57850 bp, 55 predicted proteins | sample MGYA00575352_ERZ1645187 | MGnify/ENA primary metagenome ERZ1645187 (study PRJEB40837, sample SAMN11349314) | freshwater sediment metagenome | isolation source: river sediment | host: Sediment | place: India: Wazaribad , New Delhi | collected 2017-02-21 ... | reverse complement strand
ACGAGCATGATGTTCATGATGCCGATGCCGCCGACCAGCAGCGAGATCGAGGCGATGGCGCCGAGCAGGATGGACATGGTGCGCGTGGTTTCGGCTTCCGATTCGGCGGCGGCCGACAAATTGCGCATGAAAAAGTCGTCGGGAACGCCTTCGCGCAGGCGATGGCGCTGGCGCAGTAGCGAGGTCGTGGCGTCCATCACGCGCGGCATGTTCTCGGCGGAATCGGCCTGCACCATGATCATCCGCACCGAGCCGAGGAAGGGTGTGCCGAACACCTTGCGCTGGGCGGTGGTGAGCGGAATGATGACGGTGTCGTCCTGGTCGTTGCCGTCGAGGTTCTGCCCCTTGCTGCCGAGCACGCCGATGACGATGAAGGGGTTCTGCTGGATGCGCATGGTCTTGCCGACCGGGTTTTCGTCACCGAACAGGTTCTGCGCCGTGGTCTTGCCGATCAGCGCGACCCGCGTTGCCGAGCGCACGTCGGAATCGCCAAAGGCGGCGCCGCTGGCGATTGTCCACGCCCGCGCATCGAGATAGGGCGGGGTCGTACCGATGACGTTGGCGCTCCAGTTCTGCGAGCCGTAGACCAGTTGCCGCCGCCCCTGGTGCGTGGGTGCGACATTGACGACACCGTCGAGTTCGGCGATGGCCTCGGCGTCGGAAACATTCAGCGTCGGCCCGCCAGCCGAGCCGCTACGCACGCCGGCTGCGGTAAACGAGCCGGAAAGGACGATGAACAGGTTGCTGCCCATCGTGCTGATCGTCTGCTGCACGGCGTACTGCGCGCCCTGCCCGATGGCCATCATGATGACCACGGCGCCGACGCCGATCACCATGCCGAGCATGGTCAGCGCCGTGCGCAGGCGGTTGGCGCCCATCGCCAGCCAGGCTTCGCCGAGCATCGCTTTCAGCATCATGCCGGCACCGCCTCGGTCAGATGGTCGCTGACGATATGACCGTCGAGAAAGCGCACCTGGCGCTTGGCGTGGGCGGCGATGTCCGGCTCGTGCGTGACCAGAACGACGGTGATGCCTTCCTTGTTCAGTTCGCCGAAGAGCGCCATGATTTCCTCGCTGGTGTGGCTATCGAGGTTGCCGGTCGGCTCGTCGGCAAGAATCAGGTGCGGCTTGTTGACCAGCGCCCGGGCAATCGCCACGCGCTGCTGCTGGCCGCCGGAGATGCGGCTGGGCAGCGAGTCGGCGTATTTGCCGAGGCCGACCTTGTCGAGCATTTCGCGCGCGGCGGCGCGGCGGGCTTCCTTGTCGGCGCCGGAATAGACCAGCGGCAAGGCGACGTTGTCTTGCAAGCTCATGCGCGGCAACAGGTTGAAGCCCTGAAAGACGAAGCCCAGCGTGCGGTTGCGCAGAACCGCCAGCGCATCCTTGTCCATGTGCGCCACGTTCTGCCCGGCCAGAAAGTAGTCGCCGCTGGTTGGCGTATCGAGGCAGCCGAGCAGGTTCATGAAGGTGGATTTACCGGAGCCGGACGGCCCCATGATGGCGATGAATTCGCCGGGCCGAATCTCCAGGTCGACGCCCTTCAAGGCCGGAAACAGGCCGGCTGCCGTCTCGTAGGACTTGCCCAGCCCGACCACCCGAATAACCGGCTCCGTCATCAGAACATCCGCATGCCGACGCTGGAAGGCGGCTTGCTGCCATTGCTGTTTTCTCCGATGACCACCCGGTCACCGGCCGTCAATTCACCGCTGACGATTTCGGTGTTGCGATTGTCGGTGATGCCGATCTGAACGCTGACCGGCTTGATTTCGCCGTCGACCAGCACGTAGACCGTGCCGCTCTGGCTATCGCGCTTCTTGCCCTTCTTTTCGCCGCCGCCGGGCGCGCCGCCGCCCATCGTGCCGCCCATGCCCCCCATCCCGGCACCTGTTGCGGTCGACCCCGAATTTTGGCCAATTTCCGTTTTTTTGCCCGCCGCATTGGCCGGCTTGAAGCGTAGCGCGGCATTGGGCACCAGCAGTACGTCGCTGCGTTTCTGGACGCCGATATTGACGTAAGCAGTCATGCCCGGCAGCAACTGGAGATCGGGGTTATCGACACGGATGCGGACGTTGTAGGTCACCACGTTTTGCGTATTGGTCGGATTCAGTCGAATCTGCTGCACCTCGCCGTTAAAGCTGCGATTAGGGAAGGCATCGACGGTGAAGCGTACTTTCTGGCCTTGCTTGATGTTGCCGATGTCGGCCTCGGCAAAGCTGGTGTCGATGGCCATCTTCGAGAGATCCTGCGCGATCTGGATCAGCACCGGCGTCTGGAAGCTGGCCGCGACGGTCTGCCCGATGTCGACCAGCCGCGCGACGACGACACCGGATACCGGCGAAGTAATCACCGTGTAATTCAGGTTGACCCGATCCTTTTCCGCCGCCGCCTTGGCCTGCGCCAGCTGCGCCTCGGCCGATTTCAGCACCTGCACCGCCTGGTCGTATTCCTGGCGCGACACGTATTCCTTCTCGAACAGCGCCTTCATGCGCACCGCGTTGGCGCGCGCCAGCTCGACCGAGGCCGAAACGTTCAGCACATTGGCCTCGCTCTGCTTGGCCTGCGCCGCCATCAGCGACTGGTCGAGTTCCAGCATCTTCTGGCCGGCCTCGACCTTGTCGTTGAAATCGACATACAGCTTGCGCACCGTGCCCGACACCTGGGTGCCGACATTCACCAGCACCAGCGGCGTCAGCGTGCCGTTGGCCGAGACGGTCTGCGTCACGTCGCCCTTTTCCAGGGTCGCCAGCTTGAAGCGCGTTTCCGGGTTCTGCGCCGCGCGCTGCTGGGCGTACCAGACGCCGCCGCCGATCAGGCCGGCAGCCAGCGCAACGCCAATAAGGATCTTGCCGGTACGAATCATGGTCTTCCTTCGGCTGCCGGTTGCAGCAGCGTGTAATCGAGCGCGCCCACCGCCTGGGCCAGCGTGGCGCGGTAAACGAACCAGTCGAGCGCCGCCTGGATGCGCTGCAAACGGGCGTTGGCCAGCGCACTCTGCGCCGTCAGCAGGTCGAGCACGGTGCCGACGCCGGCCTTGTAACGGCCGAGCGCCACACGCTCCGACTGCTCGGCGCTGGCCACCAGATCGACCGTCGTTTTCAGGCTCTGCGTGGCGGTAGTCAGGCTCTGGTAAGCCTTCCAGACATCGAGCGCCACCTGGTTGCGCAGGCTCTCCAGTTGCGCATTCTTGACATCGACCTGGGCGGTGGCAGATCGCACCCGGTAGGTGGTATCGAAACCGGTAAAGAGCGGCAGGTCGACGGTAACGCCGATGACCCCGCCGTTGATCGCAACGCGATCCGTTTCAGCCCAGGTCGGGCCGGTCGAGAGGCTGATCGTTGGACGCCCCTGCGCCTGCACCAGATCGACGTTGGCCTGCGCCGCCTTGACCTGCGCTTCGGCCGCCTTGAGGTCTGGCCGCCGGACTTCGGCCTCGGCGATCAGCGCCGCCACCTCGCGCTGAAAATCGCCGGCCGGCAACTCCGCCGGGGGCGGCTCCAGCGTCAGCGCCTGCCCGGCCCTGAAACCCATCGCATTGGCCAGCGTGCCCAGTGCATTGCGTGCTTCGCCTTCGGCCTTGATCCGCGTGAGGGTCGCCTGCGAAAGCGCCGTCTGCGCCAGCAGGCGGTCGGCCGGCGTGGCGACGCCGACGTTGTAGCGCGATTCGGCAGCGTTGAAACCTTCGCGCGCCGCGCGTTCGGCTTCGGTCGTCGACACCACGGCGGCACGCGTCGCCTGCGCCGTGTAGAAGGCCTGCAAAGCAGAAAGGAACAGCGACTGCACCCTGGAATCCTGCGTCGCCGCAGCGGCAGCCAGCAACTGCCGGGCATTCTCGCCATTGGCCGAGCGCGCGCCGGAATCGAAGACCAGCCACGACAAGGTCAGCGCCGCGCTGTTCGCGTTGTAGTAGCGGCCATCGTTTTGATAGCGGCTAGCGCCGAGGCGACCGTCAAGGTTCGGCAGCCAGGCCGCCTGCGCGACGCCGACCTGCGCCGCCTGAACACGAGCAGCCGCCCACACTTCGTGGGTCTGCGGGTTGTTGCACAGCGTCAGGTCGACGGCATCGATCGCCGACAGCGGCGCGGATGGAATCTCGCGGGCACACGGCACATCCGCCTGCCGGCCAGCCAACTGGGGCGACGGCATGGGCGGCGTAATGGCAGTGGTACCAAAGGGATCGAGCCCGGCCGCCAGTGCCGAGCCGGTTGCGGTCAACAGCAAAAAAACGGGAAAAATGCGCATGGCGCGAGTTTACCGCCTCCGGCGTTGCGGAAAAGTTAAGTTTTGTAATCGACGGTCAATACAAGCGCACCGCACATCGGACGAGGCAAAAAAAGACAGGGCTATTACAAGCCGCCGGGGTCGCAAAAAAGCACTGTGGCATTTCCGGGTTTCGTTTTCGTCAGGATCGGGCGCTCGGTTGCATCGACTTCGTCATCCCGCTTCACGACTGTGAAATCAACGCCATATTTCGACTTCAGCTTCGCCTTTGCTTTCGCAAGCGGCATGTCAATGGTGAATGATCGAAAAACACCCCAGCCACAGCCACGCTCCCCGGTCTTGTTGCACACGCCAATCCAAATTTCAGAAAACGGCAGCCCAAGAACCGTGCCCTTGACTGGAAAAGCAAAGTAAGAATCCGTTTTCTCCCTGGCCTTGTCCGAGGCCATCAGAGCTTCCACCAACGCGCGCATCTCTTTCGATTCGCCGCATTCGACAAATTCCCGGGTGACCCACTCATCCACCATCAGAGGAATCCCATCGCCCGCTTGCGCCAAAGAAGCCGTCAGCAATGCGACGGCCAACCAGGTTTTGATGCCGCTGGCGGCGCAGCGGCCGGTTCTTTCGGTCATGTAGCTCCCCTCCTCCCGTTCGTACTCACCGGACACGCTCGGCAATCGTTCAGTTTAACCAAATCAGATACCGGATTCGATTTTTGCCCTTTTTTCGCCGTCGACCGCAACAGCCCCGCCGAATCGACGCCGCCGTACGCCCGCATTTTTGCTGCAATGCGGTAAAATCGCGACCCATGCTCTATCCACTCATTCGCAAGTTCTTTTTCGCCCTCGACGCCGAGACTGCTCACGGCATCGGCATGAGCGGCGTTTCCTTCCTCGATTCGACGGGTTTTGCCAAGTGTCTGGCCAAGCCGGTAACGCCTTGCCCAGTCGAAGTCATGGGCCTCAAGTTCCCCAATCCGGTCGGTCTGGCCGCCGGGCTGGACAAGAACGGCGACCACATCGACGGTCTGGCGGCGCTCGGCTTCGGCTTCATCGAGATCGGCACGATCACCCCCAAGCCGCAGGACGGCAACCCGCGTCCGCGCCTGTTCCGCATCCCGGAAGCGCAGGGCATCATCAACCGCATGGGTTTCAACAATGCCGGCGTCGACCGCCTGCTGGAAAACGTGCGGCTGGCGAAATTCCCGAAACAGGGTGGCATCCTCGGCATCAACATTGGCAAGAATGCGACGACGCCCATCGAGCACGCGGCCGACGATTACCTGATCTGTCTGAACAAGGTGTACAACGACGCCAGCTACGTCACCGTCAATATTTCCTCGCCGAACACCAAGAACCTGCGCGAATTGCAGAAGGACGATGCACTCGACGACCTGCTTTCCCAACTCAAGGCGCGTCAGGAAATTCTGGCCGACAAGCACGGAAAGTACGTGCCGATGGCGCTCAAGATCGCGCCCGATCTCGACGATGCGCAGATCACCGCCATTGCCGATGCGTTGCGCCGCCACCGCATGGATGGCGTGATTGCGACCAACACCACGCTGTCGCGCGAAGGCGTCGAGGGCATGCCGAACGCTGCCGAAACGGGTGGCCTGTCCGGCGCGCCGGTGTTCCGCAAGTCGACCGAGGTGCTGAAAAAGCTGTCGACCGCGCTGGCCGGCGAGCTGCCGATCATTGGCGTCGGTGGCATCATGGGCGGCGAGGACGCGGCGGAAAAAATCCGCGCCGGGGCGAGTCTGGTGCAGTTTTACAGCGGTTTCATCTATCGTGGCCCGGATCTGATCGGCGAAGTGGCGGACACGCTGGCCCACGTAATGAAGAAAAAGGTCTAAGCCCGCATCGTCAGTGCGGTTGTTTGCGCCACAGCTAAACCGGATAATACGGCCTTCACTCTCCCCAACTCATGAGCCACTACCTTTTCATCCTCGTCGGCGCGGTGCTGGTCAACAACGTCGTGCTGGTGAAGATCCTCGGTCTTTGCCCCTTCATGGGCGTTTCCAAGAAGCTGGAAACCGCCTACGGCATGGGCGCCGCCACGACTTTCGTGTTGACGATGGCGACCGGGGCGAGTTACATCATCGACCATTTCCTGCTCATGCCCTTCGGGCTGGAATACCTGCGCACGCTGTCCTTCATCGTTACCATCGCCGCCATCGTCCAGCTGACCGAAATGGTCATCGCCAAGACCTCGCCGGCTCTGCAACAGACGCTTGGCATCTACCTGCCGCTGATCACCACCAACTGCGCGGTGCTCGGCGTGCCGCTGCTCAATGTCTCGAACGGCTACAACTTCGTCGAATCGCTGCTCTTCGGTGCCGGCAGTGCGGTCGGCTTCTCGCTGGTGCTGATCCTCTTTGCCGGCATCCGCGAGCGCATCGAAGGTGCCGAAGTGCCGATCTACTTTCGCGGCGTTGCCATTGCGATGGTCACCGCCGGCCTGATGGCGCTGGCCTTCATGGGCTTCGCCGGCCTGGACAAGTATCAATGATCCTGCCCGCCGCAATTGACCGCCCCAGCGTCGGCATCAGTTTGGCCGCGTCGCTACCAGCCTCGTTGATGAGAGCAGTCCGGGGCTTTGCGCTCGCCGGCAAGCGTTCGTCGGCGCCTGCCATTGTCGCTTCTCCTTGCAGGCAACGGCCTGCCGCGTCGTCGCTTCGCGGCAGACACCAGCGCTCGCGTGCCGGCGAGCGCAATCAATCACGGCGGGCAGGATAATGGATATTCTGCTCGCCATCGCCATCATGGCCCTCGGTGCCGTCGTGCTCGGCGCCGCGCTCGGTTATGCCTCGATCAAGTTCAAGGTCGAAGGCGACCCGCTGGTCGAAAAGATCGAGGCCATCCTGCCGCAGACGCAATGCGGCCAGTGCGGCTACCCGGGTTGCCGGCCCTACGCCGAGGCCATCGCCAACGGCGACGAAATCAACAAGTGCCCGCCCGGCGGTAGCGAGGGCGTGCAGCGCCTGGCCGACCTGCTCGGCCGCGAAGCCAAACCGCTCGATGCCGAAGAAAAGCCGAAATCGGTCGCGATCATCGATGAGCAGACCTGCATCGGCTGCACGCTGTGCATCCAGGCCTGCCCGGTCGATGCCATCGTCGGCGCCGCCAAGCAGATGCACACCATCGTCGCCCCGCTGTGTACCGGCTGCGAACTGTGCCTGCCGCCGTGTCCGGTCGAGTGCATCCACATGGAAGCCATCCCCGAGACGATCGACAACTGGAAGTGGAAATACCCGCTGGTCGAGATCAAGCCGGACATGGGCCAGGCCGCACCGATCAAGGAAGCTGCCTGATGCTGATGAATCTGTTCAAGTTCAAGGGCGGCGTCAAGCCGCCGAGCAACAAGCTGCAATCGAACCATCTGCCGATTGCCCAGGCGCCGCTGCCCGCACGGCTGGTCGTTCCCTTGCACCAGAGCATCGGCGGCACGCCGCGACCGATTGTTGCCGCCGGCGATCACGTCCTAAAAGGCCAGATGATCGGCGAGGCGGACGGCTGGATTTCCGCCGCCGTTCATGCCCCGACCTCGGGCACCGTGATTGAGGTGGCGATGCATGTCCGCCCCCATCCTTCCGGCCTCGACTCGCTGTGTGTCGTCATCGAACCCGATGGCAAGGACGAGTGGATTGCCCGCACCCCCATCGATCACAAGGCGGCAGCGCCGGCTGACGTTTTCCATCACCTGCAGCAATGCGGCATCGTCGGCCTCGGCGGCGCCGGATTCCCGGCCCACGGCAAGCTGACGCCGTCCAAGGGCGTGGCGATGGACGAGCTGATCATCAACGGCGCCGAGTGCGAACCTTTCATCACCTGCGACGACCTGCTGATGCGCGAGCGCGCCGATGAAGTCGTGCGCGGCATCGCCGTTTTCCGCGACCTGCTGCAACCGAAAAAGGTGCTGATCGGCATCGAGGACAACAAGCCGGAAGCCATCGCCGCCATGCAGGTTGCGGTCGACGCCCAAAAAGAGCCGTTTTCCGTCGTTGCCGTGCCAACGCTTTACCCGGCTGGCGGCGCCAAGCAGTTGATCCGTGTGCTGACCGGCAAGGAAGTGCCGGGCTCGATGCGCTCGACCGCCGACATGGGCGTCCAGGTCTTCAACGTCGGCACCGCCTACAGCGCCTGGCGCGCCATCGCGCACGGCGAGCCGCTGATTTCGCGCATCCTGACCATCACCGGCAATGTCCACGCGCCGCGCAACTACGAAGTGCTGATCGGCACGCCAATGGACGAACTGCTGGCCCTCGCGCAGCCGCATCCGGACACCGACGGCATCGTCATGGGCGGCCCGATGATGGGTTTCCTGGTGCCAGACGTGCACGCGCCGGTGGTCAAAACAACCAACTGCCTGATCGCCCACGACGACCGCCTGTTCCCGCCCAAGGCGCCGGAAATGCCGTGCATCCGTTGCGGCGCCTGCGCACGCGCCTGCCCGCACGAACTGCAGCCCTTCGAGCTGTACTGGTTCTCGCGCGCCAAAAATTTCGGCAAGACGCAGGAATACAACATTTTCGACTGCATCGAATGCGGCTGCTGCTCCTACGTCTGCCCGTCGCGCATCCCGCTGGTGCAATACTTCCGCTTCGCCAAGAGTGAAATCTGGGCGCGCGAACGCGAAAAGAATGCCGCCGACCAGGCCAAGGCACGCTTCGAATTCAAGCAATTGCGCGAAGAACGCGAAAAAGCGGAAAAGGCCGAGAAGCTGGCCAAAGCCGCCGCCGCCCAGGCCGCCAAGAAGGCGGCGGAAGCGGCAGCAGCGGCTGCAAGCCCAGCGAGTGAAGGCGAAGCGCCGGCAAGCGCCGTTGCCGAGGCTGCGCCAGCGCCGGTTGCGGTCGACGCCGAAAAAGCGGCAAAAATGGCCACCATCCAGGCGGCGATGGAGCGTGCCAAGGCCCAGCGCGAAGCCGCCCAGCCAAAGAATACCGATGCCCTGAAAGCCGCGCAGCAGAAGGAAATCGACGAAATCGAGGCGCGCCGCCAGGCCGCCCATCTGAGCGAGCCGCCGCCCGTGGCGCCGGCCAGCGAGAAAACCGAATGATGTTCGCCCCCGCCCCCTTCCTGCTCAAGGACGCCAGCGTCAGCCAGGTGATGATCCAGGTCTGCGTCGCGCTGATCCCCGGTATCGCCGCCTATGCCAGCCTGGTCGGTCCGGCCATCCTTGTGCAGTTGGTCATCGCCACATTCGCCGCATTGCTGGCCGAAGCCGTCATGCTCAAGGTACGCGGCAAACCCTTGGTCCTCTTCCTGACCGACGGCTCGGCCATCGTCACCGCCTGGCTGATCGCCCTCACCTTCCCGCCGCTGGCCCCCTGGTGGCTGGTAGCCACCGGCACGGTCTTTGCCATCGTTGTCGCCAAGCATCTTTACGGCGGCCTGGGCCAGAACCCGTTCAACCCGGCGATGGTCGCCTTCGCCGTCTGCATCGTCGCCTTTCCGGCACTGATGTCGCAGTGGCCGAGCGTCGGACTGAAACTTGGCCTGATCGACCAGATGAACATCATTCTGGGCTGGACACCGCGCGTCGATGCGCTGTCCGGCGCCACCCCGCTCGACGCCATGAAGACCGCGCTCAAGCTGGGAGACAGCAGTTTCGATATCAGTACGCTGCTGGCCAATCAGGACATCTACGGCAACTTCGCCGGCCGGGGCTGGGAATGGGTCGCTGCCGGCTACCTGCTCGGCGGCCTCTGGCTGTGGCAGCGCAAGCTGATCACCTGGCATGTGCCGGTCGCCTTCATCGGCTCGATGGCCACGATCTCGGGCGCACTCTGGCTCTACAACCCGGCGCAGTTCGCCAGCCCGCTGTTCCACCTGCTCTCCGGCGGCGCCATGCTCGGTGCCTTCTTCATCGCCACCGACCCGGTCTCCGGCTGCACGACGCCGCGCGGCAAGCTGATCTTCGGCGCCGGCGCCGGCCTGCTTGCCTACATCATCCGCGTTTTCGGCGGCTATCCCGATGGCGTCGCCTTCGCCGTGCTGCTGATGAACCTGAGCGCGCCGGTGATTGACCTGCTGTCGCAGCCACCGATCTTCGGCATGAAGGACAAGGCATGACCAGCGCGCCGAAAGAATTTTCCGCACCCGGCATGGCCGCCCGCACGGCAGCCACCTTGTTCATTTTCGTCATCGTCTTCACCGGCCTGCTGTCGGGCGCCTACCTGTGGACCAAGCCGGCCATCGAAGCCTCAGCCGCCGAGGAAAAGATGAAGCTGGTCAACGAAGTGCTGCCGTCCAGCGAATACGACAACCTCCTGCTCGACGACACCGTCACCCTGCCGCCCACGCCAGAACTCGGGCTCGCCGAACCGACCACACTCTACCGTGCCCGCAAGGACGGCCAGCCGGTGGCGCTGGTTTTCGAAGCTGTCGCCCCCGATGGCTACGCCGGCAAGATCAAGCTGATCGTCGCCGTGCGCGCCGACGGCCAGGTGGCCGGCGTGCGCGTCACCCAGCACAAGGAAACGCCGGGCCTCGGCGACTACGTCGAGGTCAAGAAAGACAAGAACAAGGCGCATCCCTGGATCACCCAATTCACCGGCATGTCGCTGGCCCAGGTGGCCGACAGCGAATGGAAAGTGAAGAAGGACGGCGGCCGCCTCGACTACTACGCCGGGGCAACCGTCACGCCGCGCGCCGTGTCCAAGGCGGTATTGAAGGCCGTCAAGTGGGCCGAAGCCAATCGCAACCAGTTGTTCGCCAATGCGGGAGCCACGAAATGATCACGCGCGACGAATTCAAGACCATCGCCGGCAACGGCGTCTGGAAGCAGAACACCTCCATCGTCCAGATCCTCGGGCTGTGCCCGCTGCTGGCCGTGACCACCAACATGGTCAATGGCGTCATGCTGTCGCTGGCCACCATCATCGTCATGGCCGTCGCCAACGTCGCCGTCGCCTCGCTGCGCAATTTCATTCCGCACGAAATCCGCATCCCGGTCTTCATCCTGATCGTCGCCGCGCTGGTCACCGTCGTCGACCTGCTGTTCAACGCCAATCTGCACGAGCTCTACCTGGTGCTCGGCATCTTCATCCCGCTGATCGTCACCAACTGCATCGTGCTCGCCCGCGTCGAAGCCTTCGCCGCCAAGAACCCGCCGCTGCAATCCACCTTCGACGGCATCTTCATGGGCGTCGGCATGTTGTGGACGCTGGCCCTGCTCGGCGCCATGCGTGAGTTTCTCGGCAGCGGCACCCTGTTCGGCGGCATCGACATGGTCTTCCCCAGCCTGCAACCGATCCAGATACTGCCCGAAAGCTACCCCGGCTTCCTGCTCGCCCTGCTGCCGCCCGGCGCCTTCATCCTGCTCGGCTGCCTGATTGCCTGGAAAAACTGGATGGACGCCCGCGCCGCCCAGCGCGCCAACCGCCAGCCACCGGCCCCGGTCGCCACCGCCGGCTGCCACTGACCGGCGCCGATGCGCATCGAGCAACTGCGCCAGGCGCTACAGTCGCTTGGCGCCCAGCCCTGCCATGAAGAACGCGTCCTGCGCGCCTGGACAGCCGGTAAACCGCTGAACCACGGCACCCGCAGGCAACGCGCCGAAGACTTCCTGCCGCTCAAACTGCGCAACGCCCTGCCGGCGCTCGAAAACGAGCTGGCCGACCTCGCCCGCCTGCGCTCCGCCCATGTGGGCGAAGACGGCTCAGAGCGTCTGCTGGTTGAATTAACCGACGGCCAGACCGTGGAAAGCGTGCTGCTGCCGCGCGATGGCGTCTGCGTCTCGACCCAGGTCGGCTGCGCAGTCGGCTGCGTCTTCTGCATGACCGGCAAGGACGGCCTGCTGCGCCAGGTCGGCAGCGCCGAAATCGTCGCCCAGGTCGTCCTCGCCCGCCGCCGGCGCCCGGTTCGGCGCGTCGTCTTCATGGGCATGGGCGAGCCCTCGCACAACCTCGACAACGTCCTCGAAGCCATCGATCTGCTCGGCACTGCCGGCGGCATCGGCCACAAGAATCTGGTCTTCTCGACCGTCGGCGACCACCGCGTATTCGAGCGCCTGCCGCAACAGCGCGTCGTTCCCGCCCTCGCCCTCTCGCTGCACACCACCAACGCCGACCTGCGCGCCCGCCTGCTACCCAAGGCACCGCGCATCGACCCGGCCGAACTGGTCGAACTCGGCGAACGCTACGCGCGCAGCACCGGCTATCCGATCCAGTACCAATGGACGCTGCTTGAAGGCATCAACGACAGCGAAGAGGAAATGGACGGCATCGTCCGCCTGCTCACCGGCAAGTACGCGATGATGAACCTGATCCCCTTCAACAGCATCGACGACACCGGCTTCCGCCGCCCCGCTGCGGAACGCGCCGCCGAACTCGCCGCCAGCCTCAACCGCCGCCGCATCCTGACCAAGTTGCGCAACTCTGCCGGTCAGGACGTGGACGGCGGTTGCGGTCAACTGCGTGCCAGAGCCGAAATCGAACGTCGGGGCCGGCCGGTGCACCGGATGAGGGAAGCCCTCCTTGATGATTGAATACCGCGATAGCCAGTCGCTTGACCCCGTGGCAGTCGCTCGCCTCTTCGAAGCATCCGGCATTGTCCGACCAACCACGGATATCCCACGCATCGCACGGATGTTTGCAAACGCAAACCTTGTGATCTCGGCATGGGATGGCTCCCGTTTGGTCGGCGTATGCCGGGCGCTGACGGATTTCAGCTATTGCTGTTACCTGTCCGATCTGGCGGTCGACATCGCTTATCAGAAACAAGGGATAGGGCGAGAACTGATTCGACGTACCCATTCTCTCGTCGGCGACGAAGTATCCCTTATCCTTTTGTCCGCATCTGGCGCAATGGGCTACTACCCCAAAGTCGGCCTGGAACTGGCCGACAATGCCTATGTTCTTCGGCGCGAGCGTTGATTCCGCCACTCCTCAAATGCGAGTGCAACGAGCAAGAATCGCCCCAAGTTCGAGCACATATTATTACGTCGGCACTCGGTTAAAATTCCGCTGCCATGGCCTGAATCGACTAATGTGAAAAAACCCGAAATCGCCGAGTTCTATGCCCGTCTGCGCGATGCCAATCCGGCACCGACAACGGAACTCGACTACGCCACGCCTTTCCAGTTGCTGATCGCAGTCATCCTTTCGGCGCAGGCGACCGATGTCGGGGTCAACAAGGCGACGCTCAAGCTGTTTCCGGTAGCGCCAACGCCGGAGGCGATGCTGGCGCTCGGCGTCGAGGGGCTGATCGAGTACATCAAGACCATCGGCCTGTTTCGCACCAAGGCGAAGAACGTGATTGCCACCTGCCGCATGCTGGTCGAACTGCATGGCGGCGAGGTGCCGGAAGAGCGCGCGGCGCTCGAAGCGCTACCCGGGGTCGGACGCAAGACGGCGAATGTGGTGCTGAATACCGCCTTCGGTCACCCGACCATCGCGGTCGATACGCACATCTTCCGCCTCGGCAACCGTACCGGGCTGGCGCCGGGCAAGACGGTCGAGGAGGTCGAGAAAAAGTTGCTGCGGGTAACGCCCGAGGAATTCAGGAAGGACGCGCACCACTGGCTGATCCTTCATGGTCGCTACGTGTGCAAGGCGCGCAAGCCGGAGTGCGGGCGCTGCGTGGTGGCCGATCTTTGCCACTTCAAGGGCAAGAGCTTATGAGAGTTGCGAGTAGCCTGGTCAGCGGGCCACACCCGCTCCCGGAACTGGCGGCAACCGCCGTGCGCGAGGCGCTGGCGCGGGCGGAACTGACGCGGGCCGACACCGTGCTGCTTTTTCTCACCCGCGATTTCGCCCGCCATGCGCAACCGGCGCTGGTTGCCGCTGCCCGCGCCGCCGGCAGCTTGCAGGTCAGCGGTTGCACGGCTTACGGCCTGCTGACCGAAGAGGGCTGGCTGCTCGATCAGTCCGGTGCCGCTGCGCTGGTCATCGGCGATACGGAAACGGCTGCCGAGCCGGGCGCGCCACTGTTGTCGTTCAGCGGCCACGGCACGCTACCCTGGGGCTGGCAGGACGGCGCCCCGCGTGCCGGTCTGCTCGACAGCGACGCCGCCGCCTGGGCCCACGGCCGGCAGGCCGAGGACAGTTGCGCCGAAGTCCGCCTGCCCGGATTGCATGCCCGGATTGCCTGTTCGACCGGCTTGCGCCCGCTGGGCGATACGCTCACTGTCGACGCGGCCAGCGCTTACGATTTGCAGCGCGTTGGCGGCCTTTCGGCCAGCGACAGCCTGCAACGCTGCCTGCCGGCGGAACTGCGGCAGAATCCGCCGCTGCATCGGATCGTTGTCGTGATTGACCCCGACATGCCGAGCGTGCCCATCCTTGGCCTCAACAGCGACGGTTCCCTGAACCTGGCGGCGGCATTGCCTGCGGGCAGCCGGATTCGCTGGGCGATCCGCCAGCCACTGGCGGCAGAGCAGGACATGCGGCAAGCGCTGTCGGTTGCGGTCGACGGCGAAAAAAGGCCAAATTTCGCAGTCATGTTCTCCTGCCTCGGTCGCGGCCCGCTGTTTTACGGCAACGATGACCGCGACCTGCTGGTTTTCCGCGAACAATTCCCCGGCGTGCCGCTGATCGGCGCCTACGGCAGCGGGCAGATCGCCCCGGTTGGCGGGCAGAACCGTCTCTTCCAGAATGCCGTCGTCACCCTGTTATTTGAAAGCGCCCATGTTTAATCCCTCCCGCGACCAGGTGCGGCAGTTTTTCTGCGCCGCCTGGAAGAAGCATCAGGAACGCCTGCCGCTGGTCGGCGCCGAAGTTGCCGCCGCCGACATCGCTGCACGCCACCCGGAATACCAGGCGTTGCTGAACGATGCCGGACAGGCCTTGGGGCAGGAATGGACGCCGGAGGGCGGCCAGATGAATCCTTTCCTGCACCTGTCGCTGCATCTGGCGATTCACGAGCAGGTCAGCATCGACCAGCCGCCCGGCATCCGCGCCGCCTTCGAGGGGCTGCGCATGCGCCTCGGTGCACACGATGCCGAGCATGTGATTCTGGAATGTCTGGGCGAGACCATCTGGCGCGCACAGCGCCAGGGCGGGGAAATGGATGCCCTGGCCTACGTCGATGCGATCCGACGCAAGGCCGGAATGATCTGACACGGTCGGTTGCGGTCGACGGGCAAAATAGGCCGAAAATGGCGACCGAGCGGATCGGCCGCCATCAGGGCGTGTTCACAGTAACCGGCGGGACTGCGTTTGCCGGAGCGGGATGGGCGCCAAGGCGCGAGGTGCAGGGAATGGTCGTTCCATTCCCAAGCCGAGCAACGCCGGCGACCGCCCGCCCCGGCAAACCCGAAGGGCAAGGGCCTTGCGCAGCCCGTCGCTTACTGTGAATACGCCCTTAACTCAGCGTGGCAGGCGGTAGCTGTCCTGGGTCATCAGGTCGACACCGCATTCGAGGCGCTCAACGTAGTCGATGAACTTGTTGACCGCATCCTTGCCGACGAAGCGGTTGCCGTGCTGCGGTACGATCTGCTCGATGTCGAGCTGGCGCACCATGTTCGCCCAGTATTTGCAGATCTTGCCGGAAACGATGTAGCGCTTGTGGAAGCCATCCATGTACTGGATGTGGCTGGCAAAGTCGGTGACCGGCTCGGAGGCCATGGCCGAATTGACGATCGACGCGCCGAGGTCACCGGTGAAGAGAATCTTGGCGACTGGATCGTAGAACTGGAAATTGCCTTCAGCGTGCATGAAGTGCGCCGGCAAGGCCGAAATGCGGCACTCGCCGAGCGGGATCGTCACGCCGGGATCGGGAATGCCGATAATGCGTTCGGAAACGTCCTTGCCGGTCGTGAAGTGCGGCACGAAGCGCGTCCACAGGCTGGAGATCATGACCTTGCAATGCGAGGCAACGAACCATTTGTTGACCGAGGCGACGATGTCCGGATCGGGGTGCGAGGCAAAAATGTAGTCGAGATTCTTGGACGAGCAATACTTCTGCATGTCCATCAACAGCCCGGTGTAGGTCATGTTGCCGCCCGGATCGATCAGCGCGCTGTGACCGTTGTCGACGATCAGGAACTGGTTGCACTGCACCGCGCCGGTGGTCTTTTCGTCGACCAGATCGTAAAAGGCGTGGACGATATGTTTGCCATCGTTGAACAGTTCGACTGCCATGTGACCTCCCCCAGAGAATTGTGCGCGAATTATCCTTCGCCCCGGCGATTCTTACCAGTAGCAAACGTTTATTGTTCGTCGCCCGGCGGTGCCACCTTGACCACTTCGTCGAGCGAGGTCAGCCCCTGCGCCACCTTGAGCGCGCCGGAGATGCGCAGCGGACGCATGCCTTCGCGGCTGGCCAGGTCGCGCAGCCGGGCGAGCTCGGCATTGGGGCGGATCAGCTTGCGCAATTCCGGCGAGTTGAGCAGGATTTCGTAGATGCCGATACGCCCGCTGTAACCGGTCATCCGGCACTCCAGACAACCGACCGGATGGAACAGCTGCGTCGGTTCGTTCGATTTCCACGGTGCCACCAGCAAGCGCCAGGCAGCTCGCTGATCCTCGGTGATCGGCACGGCTTTCTTGCAGTGCGGGCACAAGGTGCGCACCAGACGCTGGGCCATGACGCCGAGCACCGTCGAGTTGATCAGGTAGGCCGGCACACCGAGATCGAGCATGCGGGTGATCGCCGATGGCGCATCGTTGGTATGCAGCGTCGACAGCACCAGATGCCCGGTCAAGGCCGCCTGGATAGCCATTTCGGCGGTTTCCAAATCGCGGATTTCGCCGATCATCACGATGTCCGGATCCTGCCGCATCAGCGCCCGCACGCCATCGGCAAAACCGAGATCGATGTTATGCTGCACTTGCATCTGGTTGAAGGCGGCCTCGACCATTTCGATCGGGTCTTCGATAGTGCACACATTGACCTCGGGCGTCGCCAGTTGCTTGAGCGTCGTGTACAGCGTCGTCGTCTTGCCCGAGCCGGTCGGCCCGGTGACCAGGATGATGCCGTTGGGCGTGCCCGTCATCTGGTGCCAGCGCGTTTCGTCGTCGCTCGAAAAGCCGAGCGAACGCAAATCGCGTACCAGCACTTCGGGGTCGAAGATGCGCATCACCAGTTTTTCGCCGAAGGCCGTCGGCAGCGTGGACAAGCGCAGCTCGACCTCCTGCCCGGTCGGCGTGCGGGTCTTGACCCGGCCGTCCTGCGGGCGCCGCTTCTCGATCACGTCCATGCGCCCGAGCAGCTTGATGCGGCTGGTCATGGCGTTCATCACCGCCATCGGAATCTGGTACACCTGATGCAGCACGCCGTCGATGCGGAAACGCACAATGCCAAGATCGCGGCGCGGCTCGATGTGGATGTCGGAAGCTCGCTGGTCAAAAGCGTATTGCCACAACCAATCGACGATATGGATGATGTGCTGATCGTTGGCATCGAACTGGCGATTGCCCTTGCCCAGCTCGACCAGTTGCTCGAAGCTCGACAAGCCGGATGTCACCTCGCCCTTGGCCGCCGCCTTCTTGACCGATCTGGCGAGATTGAAGAACTCGACCAGATAACGCGAGATGTCGTCCGGGTTGGCCATCACCCGGCGGATTTCCTTGCGCAGGATGTGCTGAAGTTCCGGCACCCACTCGCGGACGAAGGGCTGGGCGGTGGCAATGACGATCTCGCGCGTCGTCACCTGCACCGGCAGGATACCGAAGCGCCCGGCGTAGGCGCTGGACATAACCTCGGCAACGCCGGTGAAATCGATCTTCAGCGGGTCGATATGCAGGTAGTCGAGGCCGACCTTGCCGGCCAGCCACTCGGTCAATGTCTCCAGCGTCAGCAGACGCGCCGGCTGCTCGGGCGGGCGCCATTTCTGGTCGGCGATCACCACCAGCGGATGATCCTTGGCGGAATGCAGGCGCCGTTCGACTTTCAGCGCTTCGGCCACATCGTTTGCCACCAGGCCGTCGGCGACCATCCACTCGAGCACCTCGGCAAGCGTCAGGCGGTGCTCATGCGTATTGATTTCGTCCATGCGACCAAATATAGCATGTCAAACGTAACGCTTTGTAAGCCAACGGGCTTCCATTTGCAGTCATTTACAAATCCCGCTGGATAGGCGCCGATAGACGCCTAGAATGACAAGGCAGAAAACCACAAAGGAGAGAAACATGAACACACGCATGATGATGATCGGCAGTGCCCTGCTGGCCTCGCTGTTTTGCCTGCCCGCAATGGCACAACCTGCCCAGGGAATGGGCATGAGTGGCATGAGTGGCATGAGTGGCATGGGCGGCATGGGCGGTATGGGGAATCGCGGCATGGCCCCGCGTGACTGTGCCCAAACACCCAACCCGGAAGCCTGCAAGGCGCATCAGCAGGCACGCGAGCAAGCACGCGCCGCTTGCAAGGACACTACCGGCCCGGCGCGCAAGCAATGCCTGCACGAGCAGGCGCAGAAATTCGATTGCGCCAAGGCGGCCAACCCGCAGCAGTGTGAAGCGCGCCAGAAGGCTTACAAGGAATGTCAGGGCCAGACCGGGCCTGCTTTCCGTCAGTGCGTGCAACAGAAGACGCCGCCGGTGGACTGCAGCAAGTCGGCTGATCCGCAACGCTGCGACCTCCACCAGAAGGCCCGCGAAGCATGCAAGGACAAGGTCGGCCCCGACCACAAGGCCTGCCTGCGCGCCCAGTTCGGCGTCAAGTAAGCAGTGGGGCGCTCGCGGGCGCCCCATTTTTGCCCTTCCCGGCCGGTTGACCGCAACCGGCCGTTTCATTTGTATCCGCCAAGCATTTACAATGGGATTCGGCCTTGGCAAGGAGCAATGAATGAGATTCCTCGGAAAGTTTTTCGGCGGCGCGCTGCTGGCATCCGCGCTGTGCCTGTCACCGCTGGCGCAGGCCGGCGAAGCCCGCGACCTGGCAAAAGCCATCTGCAAGGATCAGACGGGCGCGGCGTTTACCAATTGCGTCAGGCAGCAGGAACGCAGCTTCAACTGCGCCAGCCTCGCCCATCCGCAGCAATGTGAGGCGCGCAAGCAGGCATCTCGCGAATGCGCCGGGCTTTTCGGCTGGGAATTCCGCCAGTGCACCGAGCAGAAAATGGCGCAAGCCGATTGCAGCGCGGCTGCCGACCCCAGGCGTTGCGAACTGAACAAGCAGGCCTTTGCCGCCTGTCGCGACAAGGCCGGCACCGACCACATGACCTGCCTGCGCGCGCAGTTCAATGGACAATAATCAAGCCGCGCGTCAGTAATCCATCATTTTTGGCCATTTTTGCCGGTTGACCGTAACCGGCATTACGACCGACCAGGCGCTCGACCCGGGCGCAGGGGATCGAGCAATGACGCCAGCCCGTTGTGATCCAGCTCATGCATCAGCGCCAGCAGGCGGCCGATCTCGCCGGGCGGAAAACCTTCGCGGGCGAACCAGTTGAGGTAATTGCCGGGCAGGTCGGCAATTGGTGTGCCCTTGTGCTTGCCGAAGGGCATGGCCACTTCCAGCAGGCGGACAAGCGCCTCGGGTTCTGGCGGCACGGGCATCACGGCGCGAGCTACCTGCTTTCCTCGGGAAACGACGGATCCCGCCCGCCGTATTGCATCTGCTGGCAGCCCGAATCGTCGACGATCAGGCAATCGAGTACCGCACGATCGCGCCCTTCGTTTTTCGCCCGGTAGAGCGCCTCGTCGGCCCGCTGGATGATCGCCTCGAGATCGGCCTGCGGGCTGGCCATCGCGCCGCCGATGCTGTAGGTCAGGTCGATCCGCTCGTCGCCGCAATCCAGACTGTTTTGCCTGATCGCCGCCAGCAACTTGTCGGCAACCAATTGCATTTCGTCGAAATTCTTCAACCCGAACAGGGCGATCAGGAATTCCTCTCCACCCCAGCGCCCCACCAGGTCGTAGTCGCGTACCGTGGCTTGCAGCACGCCGGCGATGGCGACCAGCGCCCGGTCGCCGAGCGCGTGGCCCCCGGTGTCGTTGATGCGCTTGAAATGATCGACATCGACGATCATCAGCGCCAGAAAGCCGCCGGTATGGGACAGGCGATTGCGTTCGACTTTTAGGCGCTGCAACACGCCGCGACGGTTCATGACGCCAGTCAGAAAATCGGTGTGCGCCACTTGTTCGAGCATTTCCGTGCGCTCGGCAACCTGGCGCTCCAGGTTTTCGGTTTGGCTGGCGATGCGCTCGGCCATCGTTTTGAACGTCCGGCCCAGGCGCCCGAGTTCATCGTTCTGCGCGTCGACAGGTATGTCGACCCGCGCCCCCTCGCTCAAGGCCTTGGCCGCCTTGTCGAGACGAACGACGCGCCGGATCACCGTCTTCTGCAAGATGAACATGGCGGCCAGCAGCACCAGGTCGAGAGCCACGATCAACCAGATCACCGCCATTCCCAGCCCGGTGTTGGCGCTGGCGCCATCCGGCGCGGTCATGGTCAGGACGTACCACTGAATTTGCGGCAGCCAGGTCATGCCGATCAACTGGCGCTGGCCCTGAACAACGAGATCCAGCGTCTCGACCTCGCTCTTGCCATCGGCCAGCGCCGCCATCGCCCGACGCAAGGCAGCGGCATCGTCCGGATGGTCGATCAGGTCGAAAAATGTCCGCTGCGCCTCCTTGCCTTCCACCTTGCGCAAGGACGCGAAATCGATCATCGACACATCCGGATGGCCCTGAATCGCCGCACGCCTATCCATCAAAATGCTGATCGCGCCAGGCAGCTTGCCATTCACCACTTCGTTGATGAAGTCGGAAATATCCAGACCGCTACCGGCCACGGCCACGGCGTCGCCGTTGTCGCCACGCAGTACCGTGTTGATCCAGACCTTGGTCAATCCCGTCGCCCGGTCGGTGTCGACATTGAGCTGAGTGTCCTTGACATCGCGCAAGGTCAGGTAGAACCAAGCATCCTTGGAAATGCCCGGGTCGAGCGTGTAGCGCGGCTTGTTGATTTCGCGCTCGCCGCCCGCGTCGTTGAAGTAGTAATTGCCGGAAGCGGCATGGGCGAAGAAATAGCTGTGATCGCGGAGAATATGCCGGTACTCCTCAAGCTCTATAAGCGCCTGACGCTTGCGCGCCGGATCGGCTTCGGCAGCGGCCCAGTCGCGGAGGCGTTGCGAATCCGCCATTTTTTGCACCAGCGTCACCTCGCGGGTCAACATCCCCAGCACCCGGCTCTTCTCGTAAAGCACATTGCGCTCGGCCACGCGCTGCCCGAGAACCGTGGTGATCTCCCCGGAATACCAGGCGTAGAAACGGTAGCCGGCCGTGCCCGCGAGCAGGACAATGCCGGCGAGCAGCAGCAAAAAATGGAGGCGCAGACTGTTTCTCATGCGGAATGGCCGGGCGGGAGAACAGCGTATTCTACGCGGCCCACAATCGAACCGGCATAAAAACCCCGAAAAATCCAGTCGTACCAAGCGAAAACGACTTTTAGGCGAGTTTTGATTTTTGCCATTTTTTGGCCGTCGACCGTAACAGGCCCGTCGTCATGCCGTCATATTCGGGAAAGAAAATGGAAGCTCCCCTTTTCTCAAACAACGGAGTTCCACCATGATCAAAAAGGCGTTGCTGCCCCTCCTGATTTCTTCCCTGTTCGCCTCCGGCGCCGCGCTGGCGAGCGTCGATCTGATCGCCATTGGCAGCATCAACGGCGCCTACCAGGATCTGGCCCACAATACCGCCACCCCGCTGGAAAGCGGCATTGCCGGCAACCGTCTGGGCGGCCTCGGCTCCGGCCTGGCCTACGCCGGCGGCACGACCTTCCTCGCCCTCCCGGATCGCGGCCCGAATGCCGTCGATTACGGCGCGGCCAATGTCGATCAGACGACCTCCTACATTCCCCGCTTCCAGACCTTCGATCTCAGCCTGGCGCCCAACCCCAACTACCCGGCCGAAACGGGCTCGCTGCCGATGGTTCTGACCCCCACGCTGCGCAAGACAACGCTGCTGTTCAGCCGCACCCCGCTGAGCTACGCGGCCGGCGGCGCCCCGGCGTTGAATGGGCATGGTATGAACTACTTCACGGGCCGCTCCGACAATTTCGACGCCACCCGGCCGTCGACCAACCCGCACAACGGCCGTTTCGATCCGGAAGGCGTTCGCGTCTCGCGCAATGGACAATCGGTCTACATCTCCGACGAGTACGGCCCCTACATCTACGAATTCCACCGCGCCACCGGCCAGCGCATTCGCGCCATAACGCTGCCGGCCAGCTTCGCAGTGAGCAAGCTGGCTGCGACCGGCGCCGCCGAAATCAGCGGCAACACCAGCGGCCGCGTCGCCAACAAGGGCATGGAAGGCCTGGCGATCACGCCGGACGGCCGCACCCTGGTCGGCTTCGAGCAAAGCCCGCTGATCCAGGACGGCGGTGACGGTGGCCGCGCCAACCGCATCGTCGCCATCGACCTCGCCACCGGCGCCAGCAAGCAGTATGTCTACGACAACCGCCTGACCGACAAGAACAAGAACTACAACAGCAGCGAAATCCTCGCCGTCAACAACAGCAAGTTCCTGGTGCTGGAGCGCGACGGCAAGGGTCTCGGCGATGGCTCCGCCGCCGTCGTCAAGCGCCTTTACCTGATCGACCTGACCGGCGCCACCGATGTCAGCGCCATGAGCGGCGAAGCCAACCTGCTGCCCTTCGCCGTGCCGAAGACCCTGTTCCTCGACATCAAGACCGCGCTCAACGCCCACGGCATTCTTGACACCGAGATCCCGGCCAAGCTCGAAGGCGCCACCTTCGGCCCCGATGTCACCATCGACGGCGTGGTCAAGCACACCCTCTACATCGCCAACGACAACGATTTCGATGCTGCCGCCAACAACCCGAACAAGTTCTTCGTCTTCACCTTCGGCGACGACGACCTGCCGGGCTACACCCCGCAGCAGTTCGTCGGGCGCTTCGACGAACATCACGGTCACTGATCGGACAATGTAATGCCTGTTGCGGTCGACGGCTGAAAAAAGCCAAATTCCGCAAAGCAAAAGGGCCGCCAATCTGGCGGCCCTTTTTTCACCCTCGCCCGCTTACTTGCCGGACAAGGCCATCATCAGGTCGTTGATGCGCTTGACGAAACCGGCCGGGTCATCCAACTGTCCGCCTTCGGCCAGGGTCGCCTGCTCGAACAGCAAAGCCGCCCAGTCGTCGAAACGGCTTTCCTCGTACTTCAAACGCATCACCGCCGGGTGCTGCGGGTTGATTTCGAGGATCGGCTTCGAATTCGGCATCGGCTGGCCAGCCGCCTTCATCAGGCGCGCCAGGTTGCCGGACGGATCGTGCTCGTCGGAAACCAGACAGGACGGCGAATCGGTCAGGCGGTAGGTGACGCGCACGTCCTTCACCCGGTCGCCGAGCGAGGTCTTCACCTTTTCCAGCAGTTCCTTGTACTCGTCGGCGGCCTTTTCGGCTTCCTGCTTCTCGGCTTCGTCTTCCAGCTTGCCGAGGTCGAGGCCGCCCTTGGCGACGGACTGCAACTGCTTGCCGTCGAACTCGGTCAGATGGCCGACCACCCATTCATCGACGCGGTCGGAGAGCAGCAGGACTTCGATGCCCTTCTTGCGGAAGATTTCGAGGTGCGGGCTGTTCTTGGCGGCGTTGAAGGTATCGGCGGTGACGAAGTAAATCTTTTCCTGGCCTTCCTTCATGCGGCCGATGTAGTCGGCCAGCGAGACGGTCTCGTCCGCCGTGTCGTTGTGCGTCGAAGCGAAGCGGATCAGGCCGGCGATCTTGTCCTTGTTGGCGTGGTCTTCGCCGACACCTTCCTTGAGCACCGAACCAAAGGCTTCCCAGAACTTGGCGTACTTTTCCTTGTCTTCCGCCTCGTCGCTGTTGGCCAGTCCTTCGAGCATGGCCAGCACCTTGCGCGCGCAACCGGAACGGATGTTGTCGATGTCCTTCGATTCCTGAAGAATCTCGCGCGAGACGTTCAGCGGCAGGTCGGACGAATCGACCACCCCGCGCACGAAACGCAGGTAGAGCGGCATCAATTGCTCCGCGTCGTCCATGATGAACACGCGGCGCACATAGAGCTTGATGCCATGGCGCGCGTTGCGATCCCACAGGTCGAACGGCGCGCGGGCCGGGATGTAGAGCAGTTGCGTGTATTCCTGCTTGCCCTCGACGCGGGCATGCGTCCACGCCAGCGGGTCTTCGAAATCGTGGGCGACGTGCTTGTAGAACTCCTTGTACTGTTCGTCGGTGATGTCCGACTTGCTGCGCACCCACAGGGCGTTGGCCTGGTTGACCGTTTCATCCTCGTCGGTGACGACCTGCTCGCCCTTGTCCTGATTCCACTCCTCCTTCTTCATCACGATGGGCAAGGTGATGTGGTCGGAATACTTGCGGATGATCGATTTCAGCTTCCAGCCGCTGAGCAGTTCGTCCTCGCCTTCGCGCAGATGCAGCGTGACGTCGGTGCCGCGCGTCGCCTTCTCGACCATCTCGACGGTGTAGTCGCCCTCGCCGCCGGATTCCCAGCAGACGGCCTGATTGGCTTCGACACCGGCTCGGCGCGAAACCACCGTGACCTTGTCGGCGACGATGAAGGAAGAATAGAAACCGACGCCGAACTGGCCGATCAAATGAGCATCCTTGGCCTGGTCGCCGGTCAGCGCCGAGAAGAATTCCTTGGTACCGGACTTGGCGATGGTGCCCAGGTGCTCGACCGCCTCGTCGCGCGAGAGGCCGATCCCGTTGTCGGAAATGGTGACGGTGCGCGCCGCCTTGTCGAACGAAACGCGAATCTTCAGATCGCTGTCGTCGCCGTACAAAGCACTGTTGTTCAGCGCCTCGAAACGCAGCTTGTCGCAAGCATCGGAGGCATTGGAAATCAGCTCGCGCAGGAAAATCTCCTTGTTGCTGTACAAGGAGTGAATCATCAGTTGCAGCAGTTGCTTTACTTCGGCCTGGAAACCCAGGGTTTCGCGATTGGCGTTCGCGGTTGCAGACTCGGACATGCTTGAAACTCCCTATCAAACCAAAAGGTGGGATGGGAGATGGGGGCAGACGCGACAAATTCAAGAGGCCTGTTGCGGTCGACCCTCGTAAAACACCCAAAACCGCAACAACACCGCCGCCAGTAGCGCGCAAGCCCCGGAAAAACCGAACGCAACCCACGACGATACCGATTGCCAAAGCCAGCCGAAAACCAGCGACGCCGGCAACAGCATCACGCCCGCCGTCAAATTGAACCAGCCATACGCCGTGCCGCGCCGCTCGGCCGGCGCCAAGTCGGCGACCAGCGCCTTCTCGACCCCCTCGGTCGCCGCCATGAACAATCCATAGAAACCGAACAGTGCGAACAACAGCGTGCCTTCGGGCGCCAGACCACCGAGCAGAAGGTAGAACACGCCATATGCCACATAGCCGCCGACCAGCAGATGCAGGCGCCCAAAGCGGTCGGAGAGCGCCGACAACGGCGTCGAAAACACCGTCGCCACCAGCGCCACAGCCGCCCACAACAGCGGAATCGTCGCCTCGGCCACCCCCAGTTCGCGGGCACGCAACAGCAGGAACATATTCGACGAATTGCCCAGCGTGAATAGCGCCACCACGACCAGATAACGCTTGAACAGCGGCGGCATGTCGCCCAGACGCCAGTCGAAGGGCTTGGGCGCAGCGACTGCCTCGGCCACCGGTTCGCGAATGGCCAGCGCCAACACCAGACACAAGGCCGCCGGCAAAATCGACCACAGGAAAATGTCTTGTAGCGGCATCTTCGCTGCCAGCAGCAAGGCCGCCGCCAGCGGCCCGATCACCGCGCCGGCATTGTCCATTGCCCGATGCAGCCCAAACGCCAGCCCCCGCCGCTCTGCAGGCACGCTCGCCGCCAGGAGTGCATCGCGCGGTGACGAACGCAACCCTTTACCCACGCGATCCGCAAAACGAATCACCAGCAACCACGGCCAAGTGGTTACAAAGGCAATCAACGGTCGCCCCAGCCCGGCCAGCCCGTAACCGAAAACAATCCACGGCTTCGCCCGCCGCGTCCGGTCGACAATGACGCCCGAAAACAACTTGAGCAAACTCGCCGTCGCCTCGGCAATCCCCTCAACAATCCCCAACGCGCGCGGCCCTGCCATCAACACTGACGCCAGATAAAGCGGAATCAGCGGATAAAGCATCTCGCTGGCGCTGTCATTGACCAGACTAATCAGGCCGATCAACCAGACAGTACGCGGAAGATTCTTTATGGCGTGGAACATGCTGAATCCGAAATAATTCGCGACCGGACGCAATTTCCGGCCCCCTGCCCAGGAACTTCAAGCTGAGGGCTAACCACCCATTACGCTCAGCGCGCGGATCAGCGGTTCGCCGGAAACCTTCAGCAGACCGCTCGTAACACTATTCATTTCCAGAATGACGAAAACCGCCGCCGATGCCGAAACAGCGCACAGGACAAGTACCGTCGTCACGGTCGCATTGCGCGGCGCGAAGAGGCCAAAAGTCGTGAACAGGATGAGCAACCAGGCCAGGAGAAGTAACAGCAGCGTGACCGGCACGGTATTCTGGGCCTTTTCCACCAGCAGCCAGTGCTGCTCTGCCAGCAGACCGAGCTGGCGGAGTGCCTCGGCTTGCCGCCAGCGCTGGGGTTCACTCTCAGGCTTCAGGTCAAGCAGCTTTCTCTCGATATCCGGCAGAAAAGAGCTGATTGCCAAGGCGCGAACTGCATGCGAGGCATCGCGCACCGTACCGTTCCACCCGCCCTGCGGCAATTGTCCGGCAGCGAAAAGATTAAGACTAAGGAGGCGCTCACGCTCCTCGGGCCAGATGACCGCCACCGAAAGTGCCGCGTGCTGACGCAGCGAATGGCGCACTTCTCGCGTTTCCAGGCCGTAGTCCTTCAACAGTCGGTCGGTAGTGACAAGTCGGGCGCCCATCTGCTCGAGACCGCTGCTGAAACTCCGCAACGAATCGTTGGCCGATGATACCAACAGGCCCAACAGCAATGCAGTCATCGTCGAAACCAGCTTGGTACTGAGGACGATGATGCTTCGCGAATGTTCGCTGACATGGTGTTCGGGCAACTTGTTGCGCAGCAGAAACCCGAACAGCGTAGCGCCAAGGGAACCAACAAAAAAAAGGGGGGCGACAAGGAAAGCATTCATGATCGTTGCAGGAGGTCATCAATTCCGGATTATTCGATGAGATCGTACACCACCTCAATGATGTCGATCTCGCGCACCCCAACGGGGCTCTGGAAACGGATGGAATCGCCTTCGCGCGACTTGATCAGCGCGCGGGCGAGTGGGGAAATCCAGCTGATGCGGCCACGGGCGACATCGGCTTCGTCTACGCCGACGATGGTGTAGGTGTTTTCATTGCCGTCGGCGTCGGCGACAGTCACCCTGGCGCCGAAGAAAACCTGGTCGTTTTCCCCCTGGCGCAGCGGGTCGACGACCTCGGCGATATCCAGACGCTTGGTCAGGAAGCGGATGCGGCGGTCGATCTCGCGCAGACGGCGCTTGCCGTAGATGTAGTCGCCGTTTTCGGAGCGATCCCCGTTGGAGGCGGCCCAGGCGACAACCTCGACCACTTTGGGGCGCTCGCGCTTGACCAGTTCTTCGAGTTCGCTTTTGAGTCGGGCGTGGCCTGCTGGCGTGATGTAGTTGCGTGTTCCTGCCGGGAGCTTCAGCGCGGGTTCAAGCTCTTCGTCGTCCTCGCTGTCGCTTTCCCTGACAAACGCCTTGTTCATCCGCTCAGTAGCCGATGCTGTAATGCTCGACGTCGACGCGGATCAGTTCGCGCCCGAGCAGAGCCGCCGTGTATTTGGCGAACTGTTCGGCCCACGTGCGTTGCTCGCGGAAACGCTCCTCGCCAGCGTATTTGGCAACGCTGAGGATACGGTCGACGGCAAGTATCTTGCCGGTCGGCGTTGCCACGTCGCATTCCAGCACCGTAAATTCATGGTCGAACCACTTGCGCGCTTCGTCCGCCGGGGTGCCACCGACGAGTTTGAATTCGAATTCCTTGTCCCGGCCGAATGCCACGATCACGTGATGTTGCATTTGTCTCTCCTCCCGAAAACTGTTCGGGTTATTCTAGCAAAACATCGCTGCCTGCAAGGGAAACACCATGACTACCGAGATGCTGAACGATGCAGAAATTGCGGACATTCGCCATCATCTGCATGAATTGCAAATCGAGCACCGCGACCTCGATCAGGTTATCGCTCACCTGATCGAAAATCCACCGCCCGATGAGTTGCTGGTTCGCCGCCTGAAAAAGCGCAAGCTGGCGCTCAAGGACAAGATCATGTTGCTCGAAGCAATGCTGGTACCGGATATTCCGGCCTAATCCCGCGCGGGCGGCAGGCGGAAGAATATCCAGTAAACGCCACCGATGGCGGCAGCAACCGCCAGCTCCCACAGCACCGGAACCTGCCACACCACCGCTGCCAGCAAAGCCAGCAGCAGCAGGAAGCGCAGCACTTTCAAATCAGAGCACCAGGCGACCGAGGTACCAGGCCAGTGCGGCCATAGCGGCGCTGCAGGGAATGGTCAGTATCCATGCCCAGACGATACCACCGGCAACGCCCCAGCGCACCCGGCGCGCACCGCGCGTCGAGCCGACACCGGCAATGGCGCCGGTGATGGTGTGCGTGGTGGATACCGGAATGCCGAGCGCAGTGGCCATGAACAGCGTGACCGCACCGCCGCTGTTGGCGCAGAAGCCGCGCGCCTGGTTGAGCTTGGTGATGCGGTTGCCCATGGTCTTGACGATGCGCCAGCCGCCGAACATGGTGCCGAGACCCATCGCGGAATAACAGCTAAGCACCACCCAGCCCGGCGGTGCAGCGTCGCTGGCTTGCGAAACACCGGCAGCGATCAGCAGCATCCAGATGATACCGACGGTTTTCTGGGCGTCGTTGCCGCCATGACCCAGGCTGTAGGCTGCGGCCGAAAGCAGCTGGAGACGACGGAAATATTTGTCGACCTTGCGCGGCGCCATCTTCCGGCAGATCCACGAGACGATCACCATCAGCGTGCCGCCAATGACGAAACCGAGGAAAGGAGCGATGAAGATGAATGCGATGATCTTCAACACGCCGGCCATGATCAGGCCGCTGAAACCGACCTTGGCCAGCGCCGCGCCGACCAGGCCGCCGATCAGTGCGTGCGAGGACGACGACGGAATGCCGTAGTACCAGGTAATGACATTCCACAGGATGGCGCCGACCAGCGCCCCGAAGATGATGTAGTAATCGACAATGCCGGGATCGATGGTGCCCTTGCCGATGGTTTTGGCGACCGTCAGGTGGAAAAGGAAGTAGGCCAGGAAGTTGAACGCAGCGGCCCAGACAACTGCCTGGAAGGGCTTGAGCACGCGAGTCGAAACGATGGTGGCAATCGAGTTGGCGGCATCGTGAAAGCCGTTCATGAAATCGAACAGCAGGGCGACGACTACCAGGGTGGCGATGACCCCGAAGCTAATTTGCAGGTTGTCCATGCTGGAAAAACCCGCTCAGGAATTTTCGAGAACGATGGCTTCGACCGTTCCGGCGACATCCTTGCAGCGATCGGTAACCGATTCGAGTAGTTCGTACATTTCCTTGAGCTTGATCACCTGGCGCACGTCCGGTTCTTCGCGGAAAACCTTGGACATTGCCTCGCGCAGCATGCGGTCGGCGTCGGATTCCATCTCGTCGATCTCGTGGCACAGCTTGAGGATGGCCGGTGCGTTTTCCATGTTGTGCAGCAGCTTGACCAGCGCCAGTACGCGAATGCACGACTGCTCGGTAATATCGGCCAGTGCCTTGGCCTCGGGCGGAACGTGATGGATGTCGTAAAGCGACATCGATTCGGCGACGTCCTGGATGATGTCCAGAATATCGTCCATGCTGTTGATCAGCTGATGAATCTCGTCGCGGTCGAAAGGGGTAATGAACGATGTGTGGAGTTGGGCCAGGGTATCGTGCGTGATCTTGTCGGCCTGGCGCTCGATATCGTCGATCGCATCGGCATGCTTTGCCGCGTTGGCCGGGGCATCGACCAACGCCCCGATCAGGTTGGATAACTCTCTGCCCCCCTGAACAATCAACTCGCCATGCGCGTTGAACAGGTCAAAATACTTGCCCTCCCTGGGCATTAATTTTCCGAACATGACAGTCCCGTGAAATTTTTGTTACAACCGTAATATTAACATGGGCTTTCGGCGAGGCTGCTTGCAGATAAAATGCAGCATGCTCCCCTTCTCCTTCAGCAGCGATGCATTCGGCGACCGCTTCGCCCTGGCCGACCTGCCGCTGCCGCGACCGGCACGTGGCTACGCAGTGCAGATGCTCGACACCGACACCCTGCTCGACCGCAGTTCTGGAAACTTTTTGCCGGTTCGGGCCTCGGAACTGGATGGTCTTTTCCCGAACTTTGACGATGCATACACTGCTGCCAGCCACTGGGTGGAAACGCACTGCGAATCGCCGCTGGAACATCGGCTCGCCATCGTTCCCGCCGGCTACGACGACGTTCTACGCCGCCATGTGCTGATCTACGGCGTCCTTTGCGGTCAACCCTGAAAACTGCCCAATTTCCGGAGAACTCCCGATGTCCAGCCAGCTTAATCCCCGCCCCCTCGGTCGCAGCGACTTGTCGGTTCCCGACGTTTGCCTCGGCACGATGACCTTCGGCGAACAGACCAGCGAACAGGATGCCCATGCCCAGCTCGACTTCGCGTTGGCCAGCGGCGTCAATTTCATCGATACCGCCGAGATGTATTCGGTTCCGTCACGCCCGGAAACCTGCGGTGCCTCGGAACGCGTCGTCGGCAACTGGCTCAAGCGCCAGCCACGCGACAAGATCCTGATCGCGACCAAGGTCGCCGGTCCCTCGCGCAACCTCGACTGGATACGCGGCGGGCCACTGGCGCTCGACCGCGCCAACATCCGCGCCGCCATCGACGGCTCGCTGCAACGCCTGCAAACCGATTACGTCGATCTCTACCAACTGCACTGGCCAGAACGCAACCAGCCGATGTTCGGCCAGTGGCAATACGACCCGAGCAAGGAACGCGAATGCACTCCGATCCGCGAGCAGCTCGAAGCCCTCGCCGAACTGGTCAAGGAAGGCAAGGTGCGCGCCATCGGCCTGTCCAACGAACACCCCTGGGGTGTGATGACCTTCCTGCGCCTGGCCGACGAACTTGGGCTGCCGCGCCCGCTGTGCACGCAGAATGCCTACAACCTGCTGACCCGCACCTTCGAAACCTCGCTGGCCGAAGTCTGCCACCGCGAACATGTCGGCCTGCTCGCCTACTCACCGCTGGCGTTTGGCCACCTGACCGGCAAATATCTTGGCGGCGACAATACCGATGGGCGCATAAGCCTGTGGCCTGCCTTCGGCCAGCGTTACTCCAAACCCAACGTAATGCCCGCCACTGCCGCCTACGTCGCGCTTGCCGCCAAACATGGGCTAACGCCGGTACAACTGGCGCTCGGGTTCGTGCGTTCGCGCTGGTTCGTCAGCAGCACCATCATCGGTGCCTCGTCGCTGGCGCAACTCAAGGAAACGCTGCCGGCGACCCAGACGCCGATTTCCGCAGAACTGCTCGCCGAAATCGACGCCACCCACCTGCAATTCACCAATCCGGCGCCGTAAGTCTTGCCCCGGATTTTGAAAATCGGGCAAAAATCGGCGTCGACCGCAACAGGCACCTCCGGGCCGGTTTGTGCACCGCAATACTGGCGTGATTGCCAGAAAAAAGGTAGAATAATCAGTTCAATGCGTTGATGCATCGCCCGCAGTAATTCCGAGCAGCCCCCGGTTTATAGGTTCTTGTGCAGGATTCATCCCATTGACTCGCCCCCGGTAAGGCTGCATCGGGGAACTCAGGCCGCCCGACCATCGGGCCAATCCGTCGCAAGCCATAACAAAGCCCAACAGCGACGATGAAAGGAACAGCATGTCATCAACCGAGGCTTCAACCGCCGCGAGCTTTGCCGATCTCGGCTTAAGCGATTCGCTTCTCAAGACACTCATCGACATTGGCTACGAATCCCCGTCGCCGATCCAGGCTGCGTGCATCCCCGTCCTCCTCGAAGGCCGCGACCTGATCGGTCAGGCGCAGACCGGCACCGGCAAGACCGCCGCTTTCGCGCTGCCGCTGATGGAACAGATCGACGTCAAACTGACCAAGCCGCAGGCGCTGGTGCTGACGCCGACGCGCGAACTCGCGATCCAGGTGGCCGAGGCGCTGCAGAGCTACGCCCACGGCATGCCCGGCTTCCATGTGCTGCCGATCTACGGCGGCCAGAGCTACACCATCCAGCTCAAGCAACTGTCGCGCGGCGCCCACGTCATCGTCGGCACGCCGGGTCGCGTCATGGATCACCTGGAGCGCAAGACGCTCAACCTCGACAACCTGAAAACCCTCGTCCTCGACGAAGCCGACGAAATGCTGCGCATGGGCTTCATCGACGACGTCGAATGGATTCTCGAGCGCACGCCGGAAAAACACCAGACCGCGCTCTTCTCGGCCACCATGCCGGAACAGATTCGCCGCGTCGCCCAGAAATACCTGGTCGAGCCGCGCGAAATCAAGATCAAGTCGGCCACCGCCACCGTCGCCGCGATCCGCCAGGTTTACTGGCAGGTTTCCGGCATGCACAAGCTGGATGCGCTGACCCGCATCCTCGAAGTTGAAGAAGACTTCGACGCCGCCATCATCTTTGTGCGCACCAAAACCGCCACCGTCGAACTGGCCGACAAGCTGGCCGCCCGTGGCTACGCTGCCGCCGCACTGAACGGCGACCTCAACCAGCAGATGCGCGAACGCGTCATTGACCAGTTGAAATCCGGCGCCCTCGACATCGTCATCGCCACCGACGTCGCCGCACGCGGCATCGACGTGCCGCGCGTCAGCCACGTCGTCAACTACGACATTCCCTACGACACCGAAGCCTACGTGCACCGCATCGGCCGCACCGGCCGCGCCGGCCGCGCCGGCAATGCCATCCTCTTCGTCGCCCCGCGCGAAATCCGCATGCTGCGCACCATCGAGCGCGCCACCCGCCAGCCGATTTCGCCGCTGACCCTGCCCAGCCGCGCCGATGTCACCAACAAGCGCGTCGCCGACTTCAAGGAAAAAGTTGCCGAGGTGCTCAACGCCGAAGGCCTCGATTTCTTCGCCAACATCGTTTCGCAAATTGCCGAAGAACAGAACGTCGGCGCCGAAGAAGTCGCCGCCGCGCTGGCCATGATGGCGCAGGAAGGCAAGCCCCTGCAGATCGCCGGCGAAGACCCGCGTCCGGCACCGGCCCCCGTCTTCGACAGCCGCGACAGCCGCGCCCGTCCGGGCAGCTTTGGCGAGCGCGACGAGCGCAAACCGCGCTTCAGCGAACGCAGCGGCGAAAGACCCAGCTTCGAAAACCGTGGCGAGCGCCCGCGTCGCGAAGACCGCCCGGCCCGCTCGGCCCCGACCGGCGACATGGTGCGCTACCGGATCGACGTCGGCCGTGACCACGGCGTGCAGGTCAAGGACATCGTCGGCGCCATCGCCAACGAAGCCGGCATCGAAAGCCGCTTCATCGGCCGCATCGGGCTCTACGACGAATCCAGCACCATCGAACTACCGGCCGGCATGCCTGCCGAAGCCGCCAATGCGCTGAAACGCACCCGCGTTCGTGGCGTGCCGATCAACCTGCGCCCGGACGAAGGCCGCCCGGATTTTGCCGGTGGCGAGCGCAAGTTCGACGGCGAACGCAAGTTCAAGAAAAAGCCTGCCTGACAGGCAAGCGCCCCACGATCAAGCCACGGCCAGTCCGTGGCTTTTTTGTATCCCGCCAACAAACAAGAATTATTCCTATTTACAAACCCAGTCTCAGCACATAAGATAAGAACCGTTCTCATCAATGAGGAATGGTTATGCGCAGCCTGTTTCTGAATATCTCGCTTGCCGGCATCCTGCTCTGGTGCCTGCTGCTTGCCGCTCCAGCCTAGCCGTGCCCAGCGCCGAACTCTGGGCCGGTGCCCTCAGCCTGCTGCTGATTCATGGCGAAAGCGGCTGCCCCCATTCCGCATTGAATGCGGCGCGTCTGCTCGATCGTCTGAGCGACGCGCCGGATCTCGACGACGCAACCCGCGACTTGTGCGAGCGCGCCAGCAATCGCCTCAGTCAGAACCCACAGAAGGAGGTTTCACATGTTGGCACCGCTTAAAGACCGCTCGCTGATCGAGCGCGAATCGCCGCTCTCACTGGAGGAGCGCGTCGCGCAACTGGAATCGGCAAATCTGGCATTGCGCACCGCCCTGCGGCAGTCGCGCCAGGTACAGAAGCGCAGCGCCACGCTGTCGGCCCGCAAGATCGTCGCCCTGACCAATGAAGTCAGCCGCCTCGAAACCTTGCACAGCGCTGCGCGCCAGCAGGTCGAGAGGCTGGAGTCCGGCCAGGCCATCGTCGAACTCGGCCAGCAGTTGATGGCGCTGAGCGAAGCCAACGCGCAATTGACCGAATCGGCGCAGCGCGTCTGGCTACTCGACAAGACCTTGTGTGCCGCCCACGAAGAATGCGCGCGGCTCGCACGCGAGCGCGACCATGCGATCCTGCACCTCGCCAACGATTCCCGCCGCGAACCCAATTATTTCAATTAACCCGACTTAGCCAGCCAACCGGGTATCCGGCCAGCCAGCGACTTTCCCCCGAGGAGTCCACGCATGTCCGAACCCCCTTTCCATATCGTCGGCGGCAGTTTTTCTGCGCAGCCGCAACCTGTCCAGATACTCGCCAGCCAACTGCGCCGTCCGGCGACGGAAACCCCGACCAGCGTTCGCGGTTCGCGCCGCCGCAAGCTGTGGGAAATCCCCCACAAATTCCACTGCCCGGTCATCGGCGTCTGCTTCGATGTGGATGAACTGCGCGGTCTGATGAGCAAGGTCATGCACTTCCCGCGCGACACCGGCGATTTCGTGCTGCACACGACGGCAGTAGGCGCCTGCGAGGAGCGCAGCCAACTGGCGACCATCCTGCACAAGCATCTGGAAAAGCGTTTTGCGCTCACCGTCCGCCGCTTTGCTGCCGCCCGCGACAGCGTCGCCCTGGCCGCGCTATGGCAGGACGAAGCGCGCCGAGGCTGCGAAATTCCGGCTGCCCTGTGGGCCTGCTGGACGCACCCGGCCTGCGACGCGAAACTGGAACAGCAGATCTACGGCGACATTCACATGATCCAGCACCAGATCGGCAGCGGTTCGCGCGCCGACCTGACGATGCTGAAAAGCCTGCGCGCCGAAAACGAGCATTTGCGCCGACAACTCGATGCGGCCCGCCGCGATAACGAGAGCCTGCGCGCCGAAAAATCGCGCGAGACCCAGGCGCTCGGTCAGCGCATCGTCGAGTTGCGTGCCGAGCTGGCCGGCAAGGAAGTCCGCTGTGCCAGCCTGAGCGCGCAACTCGACCTGTTGCGCCAGACCCTGCCCGATCTCAAGGATCGCCAGTCGCTGGCCCGGCGCGCCAACGATGCGGAGGCGCGGGCCAGCGCCTTGACCGCGCATGCCGCAGCGCTGGAGGACGAGGCTGCCAGCCTGCGCCGCTTGCTTGAACAGACGATGGCCTCGTCACAGCCGGCGCCGGTCGACAATGAAAATGGGCAGTTTCCGGCAGTCGACCGCAACAGCCCGGTCAACGTCGCCGGCAAGTGCGTGTTGTGCGTCGGCGGCCGTTCCGGCGCCATCGACGCCTACCGCCAGATGATCGAGCAGCGCGGCGGCCGTTTCCTGCACCACGACGGCGGGCTGGAGGAAAGCCTGCACCGCATCGACGCCGCCCTCGCCGCCGCCGATCTGGTGATCTGTCAGGCCGGCTGCATCAGCCACAACGCGTATTGGCGGGTGAAGGAACAATGCAAACGCAGCGGCAAGCCGTGCATCTACATGAAGCGCAGCGGCGTCTCCGGATTATCTCGTCTGATCGAAAGCGGCGAGGCCGGCGAACCACTACCTGTAGTGTGAAATCGGCAATCCGGCACTACATTTAGTAGCAACGGGCTTGACACACCCGCCCGCTGCCGCCTAGACTCCACCGCGTTGATGGTTCCCCGCAAGGGGATTAAAACGGGAATCCGGTGCCGGGTTTGAAGCTGATTCAAACCCGAATTCCGGGGCTGCCCCCGCAACTGTAATCGGCGAGCGCTTCGCCAACACATGCCACTGGATGCGTCCGGGAAGGTAGGTGAAGCGCGCTGAACCGAGAGCCAGGAGACCTGCCGCAACGAACTTTCTTTCATGTTTTTGGGGCGGGGTGTCCCTGACGAGAGGTTTTTGCGTGCTCTATTTGCCGTTTGCCTGCCGTGCCGTTTCGCTTTCGGGATGCTTCCCGAGGCACGAACGTCGGCTCGCGCGCGGCCGGTACCCGCGATTCTCCGCCCCCCGATACGGAGAATCGCCTTGCATTCCAATCTTCACAGCCTTTCCGCCGGCAACGACTTTGCCCTCGCCGCCCTCCAGGTCATCCGCCGCAATGGCGCGGTCGTCGATTTCAATGCCGAAAAAATATCGGTCGCACTGACCAAGGCTTTCCTCGCCGTCGAGGGCAGCCAGAGCGCGGTCTCATCCCGCGTCCGCGAAGTCGTGGCGCGACTCACCGAAGTCGTTGTCCGTTCGTTGACGCGCCGCCTGCCCGATGGTGGCCGCGTGCATATCGAGGACATTCAGGATCAGGTCGAACTGGCGCTGATGCGCGCCGGCGAGCACGACGTCGCCCGCGCCTACGTGCTCTACCGCGAGCGGCGGGCGGCCGAGCGCGCCACGCTGGCGGTGGCCGCCGGCAGCCCGCCGCTGCATGTCAGCATTGACGGCCAACGCCGCCCGCTGGATGTCGCCCGCCTGCTGCACACCTGCGAAGCCGCCTGCGCCGGGCTGGGCGAGGCGGTTTCGCCGCGCAGCATCGTCGATCAAGCCTTGAAGAACCTTTACGACGGCGTCGCGCTGGCCGAGGTGCAGCAGGCGCTGATTCTCGCTGCGCGCACGCTGATCGAGCGCGAGCCGGGCTACAACTACGCGACCGCCCGCTTGCTGCTGGCCAGCCTGCAAGATGAAGTCCTGGGCCGTTCCGCCGCGCCGGAAGCACCGGTTGCGGTCGACGCCGAATATCTGCCCATTTTCATCAAACGCGGCATTGCCGCCGAGTTGCTCGACCCGCGTCTGGCCGATTTCGACCTCGCCCGCCTGGCCGCCGCCTTGAAGCCGGAACGCGACCGGCTGTTCGGCTACCTCGGCCTGCAAACCCTGTACGACCGCTATTTCCTGCACATCGACGGGCGCCGCATCGAGCTGCCGCAGATTTTCTTCATGCGCGTGGCGATGGGTCTGGCCTTGAACGAAATCGACCGCGAAGCCCGTGCCATCGAGTTCTATGACCTGATTTCCAGCTTCGATTTCATGTGCTCGACGCCGACGCTGTTCAACAGCGGCACCCTGCACTCGCAGCTCTCGTCGTGCTACCTGACCACCGTGGCCGACGATCTCGACGGCATCTACCAGTCGATCAAGGAAAACGCGCTTTTGCAGAAATACGCCGGCGGCCTCGGCAACGACTGGACGCCGGTTCGCGCGCTGGGCAGCCGGATCAAGGGCACCAACGGGCAAAGCCAGGGCGTGATTCCCTTTTTGAAGGTGGTCAACGACACGGCGGTGGCGGTCAACCAGGGCGGCAAGCGCAAAGGCGCCGTCTGCGCCTACCTGGAAACCTGGCACCTCGACATCGAGGAATTCCTCGAACTGCGCAAGAACACCGGCGACGAGCGCCGCCGCACGCACGACATGAACACCGCCAACTGGATTCCCGACCTGTTCATGCAGCGGGTGATCGACAACGCCGAATGGACGCTGTTTTCGCCGGTCGACGTGCCCGATCTGCACGACAAGTTCGGCGCTGCTTTTGAAGCTGCTTACCTTGGCTACGAGGCGCAGTCCGCCGCCGGTCAGCTCAAGCTGCACAAGAAAATTCCGGCCGTCCAGCTCTGGCGCAAGATGCTGACCATGCTGTTCGAGACCGGCCATCCGTGGATCACTTTCAAGGATGCCTGCAACCTGCGCTCGCCGCAGCAGCACGTCGGCGTCGTGCATTCGAGCAACCTGTGCACCGAAATCACGCTGAACACGTCGGAGGAAGAAACCGCCGTCTGCAACCTCGGCTCGGTCAATCTGCTGGCGCATCTGAAGGACGGCGCCTTGGATCAGGCCAAGCTCGCCCGCACCGTGACCACCGCCCTGCGCATGCTGGACAACGTCGTCGACATCAACTTCTACGCGACGCCCAAGGCGCGCAACGCCAATCTGCGCCACCGCCCGGTCGGCCTCGGCATCATGGGCTTCGCCGATTGCCTCTACGAAATCGGCCTTTCCTACGCGTCGACCGCAGCGGTCGAATTTGCCGACCGGACCATGGAAGCCGTCTGCTACCACGCCTACTCGGCATCGGCCGAACTGGCCCGCGAGCGCGGCCGCTATTCCAGCTACCCCGGCAGCCTGTGGGATCAGGGCATCCTGCCGCTCGACTCGCTCGAGCTGCTCGCCAACGCGCGCGGCGGTCAGCTCGAACTCAACCGCGACGCCCGCCTCGATTGGGCCGCCCTCAAGCAGCGCATCGCCACCTTCGGCATGCGCAATTCCAACTGCGTGGCCATCGCGCCGACGGCCACGATCTCCAACATCGTCGGCGTCTCGGCCAGCATCGAGCCGGCGTACCAGAACCTCTACGTCAAATCCAACCTCTCCGGCGAATTCACCGTGGTCAATGAGGCGTTGGTGCGCGACCTCAAGGCGCTCGATCTGTGGGACGAAGTCATGGTCGCCGACCTCAAATATTTCGACGGCTCGCTGGCCCGCATCGAGCGCGTGCCCGACGAACTCAAGGCGCGCTACGCCACCGCCTTCGAGATCGACCCGGTGTGGCTGATCGAAGCCGCCGCCCGCCGCCAGAAATGGATCGACCAGGCGCAATCGTTGAACCTCTATCTGGCTTTGCCCTCCGGCAAGAAGCTCGACGAAATCTACAAGCTGGCGTGGAAACGCGGGCTGAAGACCACCTATTACCTGCGCACGCTGGGCGCCAGCCAGGCCGAAAAAGCCGGCGGTCGCGACGACACGGCGACGCCGGAAGAAGCGAAATTCTGCGCCATCGACAATCCGGAATGTGAGGCCTGCCAATGAACGCCGCATTCCGTTTCGACGACTGGGATACGCCCGCACCGGCACCTGTTGCGGTCGACGCCGAAAAACAGGCAAAAACCGAGGTCGACCGCAACAGACCGGCGATGCTGGCGCCGATCAACACCGCCGACAAACGCATCGTCAACGGCAAGGCCGACATCAACCAGCTCGCGCCTTTCAAATACCCGTGGGCCTGGGAGTTCTTCCTCAAGGCCAACCGCAACCACTGGACGCCGCTGGAAATCGGCATGGCGCAGGACGTGCACGACTACCACCACAAGCTCAGCCCGGCCGAGCGCCATGTCTTCGAAAACGTGCTCGCCTACCTCACCACCTCCGACATTCTCGCCATGCGCAACATCGGCCTGGCGGTGATGGAAAAGATGAGCGCGCCCGAGCTGCAGATCTACCAGGCCCGCCAGGTCTATGAAGAAGCCTTGCACACCTGGACTTACCAGCACTGCATCGAAAGCATCGGCCTCGACCAGCAGGAAATCTACAACCGCTACCGCGTCGTGCCGGAAATCCACGGCAAGATCGCGCTCGCCAACCGTCGGCTGGCGCGCGTCATGCGCTCGGATTTCGACCTCACCGACCGTGCCAACCTGCACGAATTCGCGCTGTCGTACTTCTTCTTCGCGGTAATTTTCGAAGGCTGCTGGTTCTACAACGGCTTCACCCCCATCTTCGCGCTGCAGCGGCGCGGCCTGATGAAAGGTGCCGCCGAGCAACTGCAATACATCATGCGCGACGAGGTGCTGCACTGCGCCTTCGGCATCCGCGTCGTGCGCGAACTGCTCAAAGAAGAAAACCTGCAACTCGACCCGCAGGCGCTACGCGAACTGTGGGACGAAGCCGAAGCCGCCGAACGCGCCTACGCCAGCTACATCCTGCGCACACCCATCCTCGGCTACAACGCCGAACTGCACGTCCAGCAGTTCCGCTTCATCGCCAACCGCCGCGCCCGCCAGGTCGGTGTCGAAGAACCCTTCCCCGGCGCCGAAAACGTCCTGCCATGGCTTGACGAGCAGGCCAACCTGCGTAAGGAGAAAAACTTCTTCGAGACGCGCGTCACCGAGTACCAGACCGGCGGGGCGCTGGCGTGGGAGTGATAGAGAATCCGGTGGTGAAAGCGCCCTTACGCTTCCCGGCCGAGCGCCGCAGCCAGATTGGCGACATCGTCGGCGCACTGGGGCCGGGCCATCAAATAACCCTGCACCTCCTCGGCGCCGAGGGCCAGCAGCTGCGAACGCTGCTCTTCCGTTTCGACCCCTTCGGCGACGGTCTGGATGTTCATCGATTGCGCCAGCATGATGATGGCCTGCGTCACGTACAGGCTTTCGGACTGCTCATGCAGGCGGGCGACGAAGCTCTGGTCAATCTTGAGCACGTCGACCGGCAGATCGGCCAAGTATTTGAGCGACGAATAACCGGTGCCGAAATCGTCGATCGCAATGCGTATGCCTTCCCTGCGCAATTCGGCGAAGATCGCGAAGGTTCGCTTGGTGTCCTCGGTGAGCAGGCTTTCGGTGAGCTCCAGTTCCAGCTGCTGCGGTTGCAAGCCATGACGGCGCACGGCAGTCACCACGCGCTCTGTAAACCCGGGGCAACGTAACTGGCGGGCCGAGACGTTGACCGCAACGCGCGGAATGGCGACGCCCTCGGCCTGCCACTGGGCGAGCTGCCGGCAGGCCTCATCGAGACACCAGTCGCCGATTTCCTCGATCAGGCTGGTCTGCTCGGCCAGCGGGATGAAGCGTTCGGGGGGAACCAGGCCAAGGGTCGGACTTTGCCAGCGCACCAGCGCCTCAACACCGGTAATGCGGTTGCCGCCCGCCGTGAACTGGGGCTGATAGTGCAGAACCAGCTCTTTGCGGGCCAGCGCGTTACGTAGACCAGTTTCGATTTCGAGGTCGTCCCGACCGTCGACCGCATTGGGGTTGTAACAACTCAGCGTATTGCGCCCAGCGTGCTTGGCCGCGTACAGCGCTACATCGGCGTTACGCAGCAGATCTTCGCTTGTCCGCCCGTGTTGCGGGAAGATGGCGATGCCGATGCTGGTCGTTGCAAACAGGTCGCGTCCGGCAACGGTAAAAGCCGGCTTCATTGCTTCGAGCAGCTTGCGTCCAATGTTTTCCGCATCCTCGGCATGGGCAATTTCCGGAACCAGCAAGGCAAATTCGTCACCGCCCAGACGGGCCAGGGTATCGGCCTCGCGGGTCATCGCCTGCAGGCGCTGGGCAACCAGTCTGAGCAACTGGTCGCCGGCGGCATGACCGAGGGTATCGTTGACCACCTTGAACCGGTCAAGATCGAAGATCATCACAGCCAGCGTGCGGTTTCTGCGCTGCGCCTGGCGCAAGGCCATGTCAAGCCGGTCGCGGAAGAGCACGCGGTTGGCCAGCCCGGTCAGCGGGTCGTGATAGGCAAGGTGGTGGATGAAGGCCTCGGCCTCCTTGCGCTCGGAGATGTCGCTAAACAAGCCAATATACTGGACGGCCCGACCCTCATCGTCGCGCACGACCGAAATCGACAGCCACTCGGTGTACGACTCGCCGCTTTTACGCCGGTTGGTGACTTCGCCCTGCCAGCTCCCCCGTTCGCCAAGCGAGCGCCACATGGCGCTGTAGAAGCCGGAATCGTGCTGTCCGGAGCGCAGCAGGTCACCTGGCTTTTGCCCGCGCGCCTCGTCCTCGATATAGCCGGTGATCTTTGTAAAGGCTGGGTTGACGGATTGGATGCGACCGTCGGCACCGGTGATGACCATCGCCTCCGCCAAGCTGTCGAAAACGTGTGCGGCAAGGAACAAGCGTGCCTCGGCCTGACGCGCCTGCGACAGGTCGCGCAGGGAAAGGACGTAGCCGCCGGCAACGACACCATGGCCATCGGGCAGCGGCGCGCCGAGCATGGCGACGGGCAGCGGCGGCTCGCCAGCCAGGTAGCCCTCGCCGACGAAATGCCGGCGCCCGGCGATGGCGGGCGCCAGGGGTGGCGTGCAGCCGCCTTCGCTGTCACCGAACAAGACCCCGGCAGGTTGCTGCCCGAACAGGTCGGCACCGCGTCGACCGAGCATTTCCTCAGCCCGCCGGTTGATGAAGCGCAGCCGCTGCCCGGCATCGAAGGCGACGATGCCTTCGCCGAGGTTGTCGGCGATGTTGTCGAGCACCGCATGACTGCTGCGGAGATGCGAAAGGGCGAGGCGCAGCCGGGCGAGAACAAGAATGACCGTTGCGGCCAGAAGCAGCGCGACGACAGCCAACGCCCAGCGGTAATAGCCGGCGATGAGCGCCTGGGCGGCGTGGGCTTCGGCATAGCGCTGGTGGGCGCGGTGGAGTTGCGCTTCGAATGGCGAATCGAGAATGGCCCGCGAGACGTCCTGCAGATCGCGGATGTTGGCAAGCAGGAAATTGCCATGCTGAACCAGCAGGCGACCGGCCTCCTGGTTGGCTGGGCTCCATTGCGGAACTTCCTTTTCGAGGAGTGCCAGGCTACCCAGCAATGGCGGAAGCGGGTCGTTGCCGCCACGCATCAGGAAGGACATCACCTGCTGCGCCGCAATGGACAGGCGCCCGTTTTTCTGCCGCTGCGTCAGATCCTCGGCAAGGTTGGCGAAATGGCGTTGCGACGTACTGAAGCTCGAGTGCAAGCGCTTGAAGTGCTCGACCTCAACCTGCTTCTCGGCCCAGGTGCCAGCGACCGGTGCCAGCTCAGCTGCTACGCCGAGTGCGGCGAACTTGGTTTCGAGTTTGCCCAAGTTGCCGTCGATGGCGTGTCCGATAGCGACCAGTCCGTCGTAATCCAGGCGCCGCCCCTGGCTCAACTTGAGCACTTCGAGGTTGAGGGCGAGGTCGAGGGCGATTGTTTCGTTGACCGCGAGATCGACGCGATTGCGCCCTTGCGGGTCGGCTTCGCGCCCCAGATGCACGAGCATGGCAAGCATCGCCAGCGACAGTGCACCGACGATCCACAGCGTACGCAAGCCGTTGACGGCCGCCATCATGGTGCCGTCTCGCTGTTCAGGCTACCCAGGAAGGCAACGATCTGCGCAATGTCGCTATCGGGCAGCTCCATCCCCAGCTGGTAGCGGCCCATCACTCGCACGGCCTCTTCCAGACGCGTGGCCGATGCGTCGTGGAAATAGGGGGCGGTACGCGCCACGTTGCGCAGGCTGGGAACCTTGAACACATGGCGATCTTCTTCCCTGCCGGTAATGTTGAAACGGCCAAGATCGGCCTTGCTCGGGGTCTTTCCCGCAAAATAGGCAGCCATCACGCCAAAGCGCTGGAAAAGGTTGCCACCGATGTTGCGCCCCTGGTGGCAACCGCTGCAGCCATGCTTCTTGAACAGGCGATAGCCGGCCAGCTCGTTTGCGGTGAGCGCGCTATCGTCGCCGAGCAGCCAGCGGTCGAAGCGAGAGGGAGCAGGCAGCGAACGCTCGAACTCGGCGAGCGCATGACGGATGGCTTCAGGCGACAGGCCGGCCGGGTAAGCCTGCGCGAAACTGCGGGCAAAGTCGTTGTCGGCGCGCAGCTTGGCAAGCACCTGATCCCAGGTCGAGGCCATTTCGACCGGGTTGGTAATCGGCCCGCCGGCCTGCTCCTCAAGGCTTGCCGCGCGACCGTCCCAGAACTGGCGGAAGTTGTGGGCGGCGGCGAGCACGCTCGGCGCGTTGATACTGCCCAGCGCCCCGCCAACACCGTGCGAAACCGGAAGCCCGTCGGCGCCGCCCCGATCGAGCGGGTGACAACTCGCACAGGAGATGCTGTCGTCTGCCGAGAGCCTCGGGTCATGAAACAGCTGGCGACCGAGCGCGACCTTGGCCTGATCCAGGCCTTCGGCACGGCGGATCGGACGGATGGGCTCGCCGGAACGCCACCCCCGCTCCTGCTCGGGAACCGGAGCAAGCTCGTCGGGCAAGGTCTGCGTCGGAGCGGAATACAGGCGAAAGACGATCCACGCTGCTACCGCGAGCGCCGCCAGTGCGACGGCAAGCACGCGACTAAGCTTGGCAGGATTGGCCTGCGGGGCAGCCGGATCGTCTATTTGACGTGTCATTCTTCTGATCCTGCATTATGCGGTTGAGCACGCCAAAATGCCTGTGCCATAGGAATGCTATAACCAAACACGCATTTTAAGCCTATACCATTACTTTAGTAATAGGTTTGTCATTCGGGAACTCAACGCCGCCTTGCCGGAATCGGTACACGCCGTGGCGACACTTGAGCGAACTGTCCGCCGCCCCGCTTCCTGTCTGCATTTCCAGATTTGTGCGGATGCAACAATTTCCAGCGGGAAACCAGAAATCTCGTTGACATCGATTCTCATTAACAGCAGAATGAGAGCCATTCTCGTTTGTATTCGCATTGAAATGAAACAATCCGACACCCCCGTTCCGGTTCAGCCCACCACCGCGCCGCCTTCGCCCAAGCGCCCCCGCGTCGATAGCGGATCGCTGCTGCAAGGCGCAGCCGCGCTGGAAATCGACCATGGGGGGCAGCTCTATCTGCTGCGCGTGACCCGCGAAAACAAGTTGATCCTGACCAAATAAGCTTCGTCCATTTTTCTCTCCGTTGTCCATCTCTCCTTCCCGATAGCCAGCAAGCATGAAGCCAGCAAGCCAACGGTTTTTTTCCCAGTGCCCGGTACTGCCGGAAAAGACACAATGAGCTACGTAATAGCGCGCCCTTCGTCGGTTCAGCGCAGTAGTCTGCTGGTTATCGTCGTTGCCCTGCACCTGGCGCTCCTAGCAATAATTCTCACCGCACGCACCGTCGTGCCGCAGATCATGGCGACGCCCTTGATTGTCGATTTGCTGCAAGCGCCGGAAGCCGAGAAGGAACCCGAGGCCAAGCCCTTACCAATCGCCCGTCCGCCAATGCAACGGCAGAAACCGGTACCGACGCACAAGACGCCAGTGCCGCTACTCGAAACAACCTCCAGCTCAGTACCGGCAGCAGCGGCCCCGGTCTCCGAACCGGCCGACAGCAAACCGACCACCTCCGCCCACGCAAGCGAAGCGACCAGCCAGGCGCGCTTCGACGCCGATTACCTGCGCAACCCGGCACCACCCTATCCCGCGCTCTCGAAGCGCATGGGTGAAGAAGGCAAGGTTGTCCTGCGCGTCTCGGTTACACCGCACGGCAGCGCCGACAGCGTCGAAATCAAGACCTCCTCCGGCAGCCCGCGCCTCGACGAGTCGGCACGCAAGACGGTGCAAAACTGGAAATTCATCCCGTCCAAGCGCGGCGAAACGACCGTGCAGAGCTGGGTGCTGGTGCCCATCATTTTCAAACTGGAGCAGTAATCATGCAGGAAAACGCTTTCGGCTTCGCCCATCTGCTGGCCAGCGGCGATGCCGTCTCGCACGCGGTCGTCATCGTTCTGGCACTGATGTCGATTGCCAGCTGGTACCTGATCCTGGCCAAGAGCTGGGATTGGTGGCAGATGCGCCGCGCCGCCCGCGCCGTTACGACGTTCTGGTCGGCGAGCAGCGTCGCCGAAGGGATTGAACGCCTGCGTCAGGCCAGTAGCGACAGCCCGTATACACAACTTGCCAGCCAGGCAAACAGTTGCAATACCGATTGCGAATCCGCCGCCGGCCGTCTGGCCGCCCGCTTCGATCCCTCGGAACAAATGGAGCGCGCCCTGCGCCAGCAGCTTTCCGGTACCCAGGCGAGCATGGAAAACGGGCTGACCCTGCTCGCCACAACCGGCGCCACCGCGCCTTTCGTCGGCCTCTTCGGTACCGTCTGGGGCATTTATCATGCGCTGGTCGCCATCGGCCTTTCCGGCCAGGCGGCGCTGGAAAAAGTCGCCGGCCCGGTCGGCGAGGCGCTGATCATGACTGCCGCCGGCCTCGCCGTGGCGCTGCCCGCCGTCTTCGCCTACAACGCCTTCACACGCGCCAATCGCGTCCTGCTGGCCGATCTCGACGCTTTCGCCCACGATCTGCATGCCTTCTTCACGGTCGGCAAACCCTTCGTCGCCAACAGCGCGCAAATCCACCCGATGCGCGCCCGCGCCGCCACGGGGGCCGCTTAAATGGCTATCGGCAGCTTCAATCCCCAGGCCGCCCAGGCGCCGACGGCGGAGATCAACATGACACCGCTGGTCGACGTGATGCTGGTGCTGCTGATCATCTTCATCATCACCGCACCGCTGTTGACGCACTCGGTCAAGGTGGAATTGCCGCGCGCCGCCAGCAGCCCGAGTAGCGACAAGCCGCAGACCCTGCAAGTCAGCATCGACGCCGAGAATCGCGTTTTTATCGGTTCCGAAGCCGTCGACCGCGACAGCCTGGAAACACGCTTCAAGGAAGCGGTCGCGCAGGATGCCAATGTCGAACTTCACCTCAAGGCCGACCGCAGCACCCGTTACGAATCGGTCGCCGAAACGATGAGTGCCGCGCGCCGCGCCGGACTTGGAAAAATCGGTTTCGTCACCCAACCGGGCAGCCAATAAGCCCGGGCAACAAATTTCTATCAACCATCGCATCGAGCCAGCCAATAACCAATAGCCAGCCAGAGCATTCAGGGAGCAATGCCATGTTTCAAATGAAGAAAATCGCCTGCGCGCTGGCGCTGGCCGCTGGCGTCACGACGGCACAAGCCGGCGAAGGTTCGTTCGGCTGGATCTACACCCTCGACCTGCAACCCAAGGGCACGCTGGAATTCGAGCAGCGCATCCAGTACAACCGGGGCCAGGCCGGCGGCAAATACGATTTCTGGCAAGGCCGTAGCGAACTGGAATACGGCGTTACCGAAAACTTCCAGCTCGCCGGTTACCTCAACTACAGCTACGTCAACGCCTACCGCAACTACCCGGCAACCGACGAGTTCCCCAATGGCGAAACGGGCGGCTGGGGGGTTTCCTACCCGAGCGACAACAAGTACAGCAAGGGCCGGATGGAAGGTGGCTCGATCGAAGCCATCTACCGCATCACCAACCCGGTCATCGATCCCGTCGGTGTCGGCCTTTACGGCGAAGTGACCCTGGGCAGCATGAAGGACGAAGTGGAAGCACGTCTGCTGCTGCAATCCAACTTCCTCGACGACAAGCTGGTGCTGGCGGCCAACCTGGTCGGTGCCATCGAAAAGGTCAAGTTCGTGCAGGGCGAAACCGGGCCGGAAAGCATGATCGACATCCTGTTCGGCGCCAGCTACCGCGTTGCCAACAACTGGACGGCCGGTCTGGAAGCGCGTTTCCACAACGACTTCTATGGCTACAAGTACCAGACCCACACGCAACAAGCCTGGTTCTTCGGCCCCAACGTGCATTACGCGACCAAGGACTGGTGGGTGACCGGCGCCTGGCGCTGGCAGCCGACCGGCGGCAAGTGCTGGGCACCGAATGACGGCGAATGTTCCGACGGTCGCGTCTGGGATAGCCACACCAAGAACGAATTCATCGTGAAATTCGGCATGCCCTTCTGAGGAAATCGCCATGCAATGGAAACCCGCAGCCACCCTGGCCTTGATCCCTGTTGCGGCGCTCATCGCGCCGGCCGTTGCCCACGCCAAGATCTATGTCAGCGTCGAAGAAACCCAGCAACGCCTGTTTCCGGGTGAAAAACTGACGCTCAACCCGGTCGCTCTCACCGAAGCGCAGCGCGAAAAAATGCGCGATCTGTCTTCGGTACGCGAGCCGTTTCGCGGCGAGCGCGTCTGGAAAACCGCCAAGGGCGACTGGTTCATCGTCGATGAAGTCGTCGGCAAGCACGAGATGGTCAAGTACGCGCTGGCGATCAATGCCGACGGCACGATCAAGGGCATCGAGATCATGGAGTACGTCGAATCCTACGGCTACGAAGTGGGCGAGGCGAGCTGGCGCAACCAGTTCGTCGGCAAGACCGCCGATGCCACCTTGAAGCTGAACAAGGACATCAAGAACATCGCCGGCGCCACGCTCTCGTGCAAACACCTGACCGACGGCGTCAAGCGCCTGATGGTGATGTACGACCTGGCGTTAAAGGGCAGCAAGTAGATGCGCGCCTGTCGACCGCTGCTTGGCACTTACGTGGAAATCCGGATCGACGATGACGATCCGGAAATCGCGTCTGTTGCGGTCGACGCCGGATTTTGGGCAATTTCCGAAGTCCAGCGACTGATGTCAGTCTTCGACAAAAACTCCGACATCGGCCGCATCAACCGCCTGGCGCATCTTGAGCCGGTCGCCATCGCCCCGTGGACGCAGGAGATTCTGGCGCTGGCCGGCGATCTCTTTCGCGACTCGGAAGGCCTCTTCGATTGCGGCATTGCGCCGCAACTCGGCGCCTGGGGGCTGCTGCCGGACAGCGGCGAGCCGGCGCCGGATTCGAGCATCGCCCACCTCGCCTTCACCGACGACGGTTGCGTCACCTGCAGCGCGCCGACCCGCCTCGACCTCGGCGGCATCGCCAAGGGCTTCGCGGTCGACCGCGCAGCGGAAGCCATTCTCGCCACCGGCGCCAAGGGCGGCACAGTGAATGCCGGGGGCGATCTGCGCATCTTCGGCAGCACGGACGAAGAAATCTACCTGCGCGCCCCCGACAACCCGGAACATCTCTACTTCGCCGGCCGCCTGCACGACGGCGCCTGCGCGACATCCGCCACCTACTATTCACGTCACTTTCGGGATGGAAACGAAGTTTCGCCGCTGGTCGACCCGCGCAGCCGTAAGCCACTGGTCACCCGGCGCAGCTATTCCGTCATCGCCCCGCACTGCGTCGTCGCCGATGCGCTGACCAAGGTGCTGGCACTTTCCGGCAATCCCGATCTGCCCTGTTTCAAGCAATACCAAGCCCATCCTTTCATCGTCGAGCCTAGCCGAATCCTGCCATGAGCCATCACAAACGTAGTCGCGTCGGACACCTGCCCCGCTGGCAGCGCCTGTCCACCCACCTCATTTTCGCCATCTGCGCCCTCTCCGGCCTTGGCTTCTTCCTCAAGCGCGAAATGGGCGTCGATCTCGGCGACCTCCCCGCCCGCAGCCTGCTCGTCTGGCATGGCATCAGCGCCGCCTTCGCGCTGCTCGCCTTCGGCGCTGTGCTGCCCGGCCATATCCGCTCATCGTGGAAGGCCCGGCGCAACCGCAGCACCGGCATCGCCATGATTACCGTGATGGCCGGCCTCATGCTCTCCGGGCTGCTGCTTTATTACGGCGACGAAGAATGGCACGACGGCGTACTCTGGGCGCACTGGATCGGCGGTTTCGTCGCCTTTGCCGCTTTTCCGCTGCATCTCATACTCGGCCACCGCGCCAACGCCATTCACGTGGCCTGTGGCGAGCGGCCGCGACAACCGGTCGGTCACTCGGCTTCCGCCCTGCGCTAAGCAAGCAACGCGAAACGAGGGACGCCGTGCCCATCCGCCCCGCCACCACGCCCGGCATCCAGGCATCGGCCTGCATGCTGGCTCTCCTCGCCTTCGCCGGCAATGCCCTGGCGACCGACCCGGAAATCATGGTTCACGAAAACGACATCGCCGAACGCGGCGAACTCGTGGCCACCCTGCATGCCAACTACACCGCCCGTGGCAGCCGCCAGAGCGGCGACACCACCTGGCCGTCCGACAAGCTGACCAACCTGATGGCCGAATTCGCCACCGGTATTGCGCCTGCATGGGAGATCGGCATCCATCTGCCCATCATGCGGGCCGGCGTCAACAGCGAGTCGTCGACGGCGGGCAGTTGGGGAAGCTCCGGCATCATGCTGCGCCTCAAGCACATTCAGGAATGGGAAAACGGCGTATTCCTAGGCTTCAACGCGGAATATGACGTTTATGCCCAACGCTATGCGACCGACAACCGCAGCATCGAGTTGCGCGGCATTCTCGGCCTCGACGCCGAACATTACCGGCTGACGCTCAATCCGGCCCTGATGTGGGGACTCGGTAGTCGCGTCAACGAACACGCGCCGAATTTCTCGCTGAGCGGCAAGGCGCTCTACAAATACACCGGGCAATGGGGATTCGGCGCCGAGCTCTATTCCAACTGGGGGGCGACCAATAATTTGCTGCCCGGCGATGGCGACCGCCTTGCCTACCTGATCGGCGAATGGTCGCCGGACGAGCACCATTCACTGCATTTCGGTATCGGCAAGGGTTTCAAGAACACGCCTGAACGCGAAATCATCAAGCTTGTATGGACAAGCTGCTTTTAGCCGAAATGAACCCACAACAGCGCGCCGGGGCTTGCCCTCGCCCACCCCTATTCAGTACCTTCGGGCCATCATGACAACAAATGCTTCTGGCGCCGACGCCATTCTCCTCGTCGGCCACCCCAACGTCGGCAAATCCGTTCTCTTCCACCGCCTGACCGGCGCCTACGTCAACGTCTCCAACTACCCCGGCACCACTGTCGAAGTCACGCGCGCCACGGCGCGTTTCGACAGCTCGGCCAGCCTGCTTGACACCCCCGGCGTGCTCGCCCTGCCCTCGCGCAGCGACGACGAACGGGCGACGATGCAGGCCCTGCTCAATGAAAATAGTCGTTGTCTGGTGCAAGTCGGCGACGCCAAGAACCTGCGCCGCACGCTGACGCTGACCGCGCTCCTCGCCGAACTCGGCGTGCCGATGGTGCTGGCGCTCAACATGCACGACGAAGCCACGGCGCGCGGCGTCACCGTCGACATCGACCGACTCGGCGAAGAACTCGGCATACCGGTACTGACCACCGTCGCCACCGGCGGCGAAGGCATTTCGCCGCTGACCCACGCCATCGCCCAGGCCCGCGTGGCGGAATCGCTGCTGCGCTACGATGCCGACCTTGAAGCCGACATCGCGCAAGTGGCGGCGCTGATCGCCGCGCAATGCCCGCACCCACACTTGGCGGCGCGCGGCCTCGCCATCCTTTTTCTCGGCGGCGATACCGCAGTTGCCGACTGGCTGCGCAGCCAAAATCCGGCCTGCTGCGGTCAACTCGAAAAATGGCACAAAATCGCCGTCGACCGCAACCAGGGCGATCTCCCCGCCCGCCTCGCCCGCGAACGCACCGAAGCGGCCGACGTGCTGGCCGCCAGCGTCCTCTCGCGCGCCGTGCGCTCCAGCCCACTGTGGTCGCAACGCATCGGCCAGGCCGTCGTGCATCCGCTGTGGGGCATCCCGATCCTGCTCGGCGTGCTGTTCGCCGTCTATGAATTCGTCGGCGTCTTCGGCGCCACCACGCTGGTCGGCCTGCTCGAAGAAGACCTGTTCGAGGGCATGCTCAACCCGGCAATGACCCACCTCGTCAGCAATTTCCTCCCCTGGCCCTGGCTACAGGAACTGCTGGTCGGCCAGTACGGGCTGTGGACAATGGGCATGACCTACGCCCTGGCGCTGATTCTGCCCATCGTCACCACCTTCTTTTTCGCCTTCGGGGTGCTTGAGGATTCCGGCTACCTGCCGCGCCTCACCGTCATCGCCAACCGGTTGTTTTCGCTGATCGGCCTCAATGGCCGCGCCGTGCTTCCAATGGTGCTCGGCCTCGGCTGCGTGACGATGGCGACACTGACCACGCGCATCCTGCACAGCCCGCGCGAACGAATCATCACCATCTTCCTGCTGGCGCTGGCGATCCCCTGCTCAGCGCAGCTCGGCGTCGTGCTCGGCATGCTCGGCGGCGTCTCCTTTACCGCCGTGCTGATCTGGGCGCTGGCGATGGTCGGCATTCTGATGTTTTCCGGCTTCCTTGCCGCCAAACTGATCCCCGGCCGCCGCATTCCGCTGGTCACCGAACTGCCGCCGATGCGCCTGCCCATCGTCGGCAACGTGCTCAAGAAGACGGGGGGCCGCCTCAAATGGTATCTGGTCGAGGTCATCCCGCTCTTCCTGATCGGCACCTTCATCATGTTTGCGCTCGACAAATCCGGCGCCCTGCCGGCCATCATCGAAGCCGGCGAACCGCTGGTTTCCGGCTGGCTCGGCCTACCCAAGGAAGCCTCGGCCGCCTTCGTCATGGGCTTCCTGCGCCGCGACTTCGGCGCCACCGGGTTGTTCGCGATGGCGCATAGCCTGAGCCCGATCCAGGCCGTCGTCGGCATGATCACCATCACGCTGTTCATCCCCTGCTTCGCCAGCCTGATGATGATGGTCAAGGAACAAGGCACCAAAACGGCGCTTATGATGGTCGGCTTCATCGTGCCTTTCGCCTTCTTCGTCGGCGGCCTGTTCAATATTGCCCTTCACCTTGTCTGGTAACGCCATGAGCCCGAACCACGAAGCCTCCCTGCCGCTCGCCTTCATCCCGGCCGGCGACAACGTCACGCTTGCCGCGCTCGGCAACGAAATCGACCCGCAGCAGCGCGAACAACTCACCGCCTATGGATTGGCCGTAAACCGCCCCTTCAAAGTGCTCCAGCAACGCCCGATGACAGTCATCCTGGCCGAAGAAGTCGAACTTGCGCTGGAGCACGAAGTGGCCCGCCACATCTGGGTAAAGCGCAAGCAGAATGAGAACGATTGCTAATTACTTGTAAATAAAGAACTTTTTCGGACACCCAAGGCTCAAAGAAAAGGACTGGCGTTATAAAATCGCGATCAGGGCAAGCCAAGCCGTACCAACCAGCCAGCCTACATTCCCACTTTCAGAACGGAGAAAGCCATGAAAGGCGACAAGAAAATCATCGACATCCTCAATGACCTGCTGGCCGGCGAATTGACTGCAGTCGATCAATACCTGATCCACGGCGAAATGTATGCCGACATGGGCCTGAACGAATTGGCCCAGAAATCCATTCACGAATCGGATCATGAACGCCAGCATGCCCGCGCGCTGATCCAGCGCATTCTCTTCCTTGAAGGCAAGCCGGATCTCTCCAAGCGCGACGGTCTGAAGATCGGCAAGAATGTTCCGGAGATGCTCAAGTCCGACCTGGCCGTCGAATACAAGGTCGTCGGCGACCTCAAGAAAGCCATGGCGGCTGCCGAAAAGGCCCAGGATTACGTGACGCGCGACATGCTCGGCGTGCAACTGGAAGACACCGAAATGGATCACGCCTACTACCTCGAAAAGCAGTTGAAGCTGATCGAACTGGTCAGCCTCGAAAACTACCTCCAGAGCCAGATGGGCTCCGGCACCCCGGCTTAAGGAGCGAGACCGATGAAAGGCGACAAGAAAGTCATCGAAGCCCTGAACAAGGTGCTGAAGAACGAACTGACCTCGATCAACCAGTATTTCCTGCATGCCCGCATGTTCCGCAACTGGGGCCTGGAAAAGCTCAACGACTACCAGTACAAGCAGTCGATCCGCGTCATGAAGGAAGCCGACGAGATCATCGAGCGTGTGCTCTTCCTCGAAGGCCTGCCCAACCTGCAGAACCTTGGCAAGCTGCTGATCGGCGAGAACGTCGTCGAGTGCCTGGCCGGCGACCTCAAGTACGAGCGCGAAACGCAGCGTCCGCTACTGATCGAATCGATCGCCCTGTGCGAAACACTGCAGGACTACGTCAGCCGCGACCTGCTGGAAGAACTGCTCGAACACTGCGAAGAGGCCATCGACTGGCTGGAAACGCAGCAAAGCCTGATCGAGGATGTCAGCTTGCCGAATTATCTGCAAGCACACATGGAGCCGGGCGAAGGCTGATTTTCTGCCATCCCGGCCACCAGCCAGCCCCGCAAAGCCGCAGCCAGCCTGCGGCTTTTTCGTTTCTGCCTCTGGCACGCCCACCTGGCCCGTCTATTGCGTAATGACTGCCTGTTGCGGTCGACTGTCGGAAATGGCACAAAACCAAAAGGCTTCGAGCGCAACGAGATTGTTGTTGACAACCATTCTCAACAACATAGAATACGAACTGTTCGCATTTACAATACGCAACAGGAGGCATTGGATGTACGTCTGTGTTTGCCAGGCAGTCACCGACCGCCAGATTCGTGAAGCCGCCGAAGGCGGTGCCCGCACGCTCAGGGATTTGCGGCGCGAACTTGGCGTGACGCGCGACTGCGGCCGCTGCGCCTCCTGCGCCCACGAATGCCTGCAGGAAGCGAACCAGTGTCAGAAAAAGCCGGGCAAGGTGATGCGAGTAGCGGCTTGAAATGCAGAACTGGGCGTCAGCCCGACCTCACCTCTAACTAATAATCAGCCCGCCACCCAAGAACGCCGAGTTCCCAGGCAGCCAGCCGGAAACAAACTTCGGAGTTCTCATGGGTTCAATCCAATCCACGGCGCCTGCATTCGCGCGCCGTCCTGTTGCCGTTCTTCTCGCCTCACTCTGTACCGGCATTGCCCCGGCCATCGCCGCCGATGCCGACAAAGCCGCCACCGAAGAGCGTAGTCTCGCCGCCGTTACCGTGACGGCCACCAACGATGCCTCTGTGCCTACGGAAAAGACCGGGCTATACACGACGCGCAACAGCCGTTCCGCAACCGGCATGGATCTCAGTTTGCGTGAAACCCCGAACACCGTTTCGGTGATTACCCGCCAGCAGATTCAGGATTTCCAACTCAATAGCGCCACCGAAGCACTCGCCGCGTCGTCCGGTGTTGTTGTCGAAAGACCGGAAGCCGACCGTGGCTATTACACGGCGCGCGGCTTTGATGTCACCAATTTCCAGTTCGATGGCATCGGACTTCCTTTCGCCTATGACATTGCCAATGGCGACGTCGACATGTCGATGTTCGACCGGGCAGAAGTTGTCTATGGAGCCAACGGCCTGATGACACCCACCGGCTTTCCCTCGGCGACCGTCAACTTCATCCGCAAGCGCCCCACGCCGACGCTTGCCGCTTCAGCCAGCCTGACCGGCGGCTCGTGGGACAAATTCCGCTTCGATGGCGACCTGTCCGGCCCGTTGATCGAATCCGGCCGGATTCGCGGACGCCTGGTGGTGGCTGCTCAGACGGCCAATTCCTACCTTGACCGCTATTCCAAGGATAGAACGGTGCTCTATGGCATCGTCGAAGCCGATCTGTCCGAGTCTACCCAACTGGCCATCGGAGCACATGAACAAAACGACAAGCCCAAGGGACTCATGTGGGGCGGATTGCCGCTCCTTTACACAGATGGCGGCCCAACCAATTTCGATGTTTCCAAGAGCACATCGACGAATTGGTCATATTGGAACCAGACGGCTCGCAGCTTCTTCGCAGAACTCACCCACCAGTTCAATGAAGACTGGCAGGCAAAAGCGGTTTACACCCATCGGCAGTTCTCCCACGACTCGGCCCTCTTCTATGCCTACGGCTCGCCGGATCGCAATACCGGCCTCGGGCTGTACAGCTATCCGTCGGAATATGACATGTCGAACAAGCAGAACATGCTTGACGTATTTGCAACCGGACACTTCACCCTCGGCGGACGAAAACACGACCTGAGCTTTGGCGCCAACTGGGCACGCTCCACCCTCAATGACGAATCCCGCTACGGTCAAGGTATCGGTACTGCGTTGCCGTCGTTCTTTACATGGACGGGTGACTATCAGAAGCCCAGCTTCGATGCCGCCACCGACGGCAGCAACTTCACCGAGCGCCGCTCCTCGGTCTATGCCGCAACGCGCCTGAACCTGGCCGACCCATTCAAGGTGATTCTCGGTGCCCGCGCCACCAAGGTGGAGCTGGAAGGCTACTCCTACGGCACCCCGCGCAATAGCGATGCGGACAATGTCAGCCCCTACGTCGGCGCGATCTATGACATAACCGAGCAGGTTTCCGCATACGGCAGCTATACCGACATCTTTAATCCGCAGTATCAGACCGATATCACCGGCACGCCGCTGCAACCCGTCACCGGCAATAGCAAGGAAATTGGCCTGAAGAGCGACTGGCTCGGCAAAAAGCTGAACGCCTCTCTCGCATATTTCTGGACGGAACAAAAGAATTTGGCGGAATCCGCAGGTTACACACTGGCCGGCAGAGCCTACTACCAGGGCGTCGAAGCCGAGTCGGACGGCTTCCAGATCGACGTTGGCGGTGCCGTCACCGACAACTGGCAGGTCAATCTTGGCTATACGCAGTTTTCCCTGACCGATCTGCAAGGCCAGGACGTGAAGACCTATACCCCGCGCAAGATATTCCGCCTGACCACCGTCTACCGGCTGCCCTTCCTGGAAGCCATGAAGGTCGGTGCCAACGTGAGTTGGCAGGACGACACCTACCGCGAAGATGTGTACGACTACACCACCGGCGCGACAACCCAGATTCGTCAGGATGCCTACACACTCATCAACCTGATGGCCCGTTACGACATCGACAAGAACCTCAGCGTCAGTGCCAACTTGAACAATGTCACCGATGAAAAATACTTCAACAGCCTGATGTGGGCGCAATCCTACTACGGCGCACCGCGTAACTTCTCGGTAACGCTGAACTGGAAGTACTGAGCTTGAGGGGATTGAACATGCGTCCGCTTCTGGTCGTTCTACATCGCTGGTTTGGATTGTTTTCAGCGGTTTTCCTGTTTGTCGCCGGCTTGACCGGGGCGATCATTTCCTGGGATCACGAACTGGATGAATGGCTCAATCCCCACTTGTTCCATGCGCCGCAAAGCGGAACCCCGCTGCCGGCGCTGGAACTTGCGGATCGGCTGGAGGCGGAAGATTCACGACTGCGCATCCGCTTCATGCCGCTGGAAAGCGAACCCGGCCACACGCTGGGCATCATGGTCGAGCCGCGCATCGATCCCGCTACCGGCAAGCCCTACGAGCTGGGTTTCAATCAGATCGCCTTGGACCCAAGTAGCGGAGAGATTCTCGGGCAGCGCGAATGGGGCAAGATTTCGCTCGACCGCGAAAATCTCCTGCCCTTTCTCTACAAGCTGCATTACAGCATGCACATCCCCGATGTCGGCGACCTGCCGATTGGCACCCTGTTCATGGGCATCGTCGCCATTGTCTGGGTCATCGACACCCTGTTGGCCTTGTGGATTTCCTTCCCCAGCCGCGCCACCTGGAAACAGAGTTTCGCCTTTCGCTGGCGTGCCGGGGGCTACCGCCTGAATTTCGACCTGCATCGCTCCGGCGGCGTCTGGCTTTTTGCACTGATCCTGACCTTGGCGGTCACCTCGGTATCAATGAACCTCAAGGAACAGGTCATGCGCCCCCTAGTCGGCAGCATTGCCGAATTAAGCCCCTCGCCATTTGCCACGCGGCTACCTGTTGCGGTCGACCAGCAAAAAGGGCCAAAAATGAAACGCCAGGAAATCCTCGAACGCGCCCGCCAGGAAGCATTGCAGCGCGGACTTACCCTGCCGGCAGGCGGTATTTTTTACATCGCCATGTTCGATATCTATGGTGTCGGATTCTTCGAATCAGGCAACAGCCACGGCGATGGCGGACTGGGCAATCCCTGGCTCTATTTCGATGCCACCAGTGGCGAAGCGCTCGGTGGCGAAATTCCGGGCCAAGGCACCGCCGGAGACATCTTCCTCCAGTCGATGTTCCCGCTTCACTCGGGCCGCATCGCCGGCCTCCCCGGGCGCATCCTGGTCAGCCTCATGGGCCTGGCCATTGCCACCCTGAGCATCACCGGTATCGTCATCTGGGCACGCAAGCGCAAGGCCCGTCACAAAAAACAGATCATTCGCTCAAACACTTCTCCGGCACGACTCGAAAAGCACCAGATCAGTTCCTGAAGTAATTACTATCGGTGTCAGGGCTTCTCGGCCGGTTCGGCGAACCAGTTTTCCTTGCTCACCACGACGTTG